>Ga0181563_10000016_pt1 | contig 142630 bp, 121 predicted proteins | sample 011ome_25_FD_133759 | JGI IMG/M metagenome (GOLD analysis project Ga0181563, IMG submission 133759) | Coastal salt marsh microbial communities from the Groves Creek Marsh, Skidaway Island, Georgia - 011512CT metaG (megahit assembly) | ecosystem: Environmental > Aquatic > Marine > Intertidal...
ATACAAAGGCTGCACGACGAGGACGGTCGGAGGACGACGCGTGAGACGACGACGACGTGGGTGCGGATAGAATAGATAGGTACACACACACACGCACCCGTACGCGAACACCGAGCCACGTGCGCGAGTGAGACGCCAAGCGCGTCATCGCCATCCCATGCCGTTCTCGCACACCGCTTCGGCGGTGGTCACCACCGCGCGACGACCTCGCGCGACATCGGCGCCAACGACAACGCACGTGGAGGTTTGGCGAGGCGTGACGCGCGTGATGGCTCACGCGAGAGTGCAAGTGAAGACGTGTGCGCACGTGAAAAAACAAGCCTACATGAGTGTACACGGCGCGACGCGCGTAGACGGGCGTCACGCCTCCTCGAACACGGTTGAAGTCAGTCGAGACGTGCGCGCGCGGGCGCAAGGGCCATCGACGACGCCGTTGAGTCCTTCGGCGAGCCAAGGTTGGAGGCTGTCTGATCGAGATTATCCAGAAGGCGAAGTGATATTAGGATTGGAAATTCGCTCGCATTCGATCAAGGCTGCTTTGGTGGATACTGCAAACGCTGAATTCCAGCGACCTGGTGTTGTGGTACCCTTGGAGGATATCACCGAGCAGGCCCTGGCTGCGGCTCTGACCAAGGTGCAGAAACACTTTTCATGGAAAGGACCAGTAGGTATGAGTTACACTCGTTTGGTCGTACGCGCGCTCGGTGGCACTCAAAAGGGTGAAGAGTTATTAGACAATATGATACCTGAATGGCGAGGAAAGGTGGCGACCATGATCCACACCGAGGCGGCTGCGTACGCGGAGATGTACTTCGGTCCCGGACGAGAAAATTCTGGTTTAGTTTTGGTGTGCACGCTCGGCAAAGGGTTCGGTGCCGTGCTATACGACAGAGGGCAAAAAGTTCGTAATGCTGATTTCAAGCACTTGACCTGGACATACGAACGTGAGCTGAAAAAGTTGCAAAAAGAATGGAACTGGAGCGGCGTCGTTCCACAACTGCCGGCGGATGGTTTACTGCTCGAGTCCGTGGAGAAGTACGGATTGAGCGGGAGCGGTTGGTGGCTCGAAGATTTGCATCCTTCGAACGCACCGTGTGACAAAGTTAACGCCATACTAGCCTGGGCTTCTTTGGTTGATAAGTATCTGAAAAAGATATGTGAAACGTTGGCGCCTGAACGTTTGATTTTGTTACCCACGGGAGGAGCGTCGACTTTACCTGAAGACACTTTGCTTACACTTTTCCGTCCTGGGATTCAACAGGCAGGCTTGAATCCTGACATTCTTTACATCGGTGAATTTCCTGACCGTGCACTCGTAAAAGGCGCCGCGGTTGGCGCGCATATCGAGCTTCAAAGTAAAGGCGCGACGAATATCTTACGCAACGCAATCTGTCAGACGGTCACAGAAAGTACGACAATTCGTGCCCTTACCGACGCCGAACTTGATTGGGTTTTCAAAAAGTTGGATGTTGATAAAGACAAGCTAATATGCGAGAATGACTTGGTACGCGGCTCTTGTTTCTTCGGAGCAAACTTATCCATTGCTGAGGTGCACGGCGTCGTCAAGGAAGTTGCAGGTTCTGCCACAGACAAGATTTCACGAGAACAACTTGGAAAGTGGTGGGATTCTGAACTATCTCATAGCGTCGTGACTCAAATTACTTCGACGTTGGAATTCGAAGAAATTCTCAGCGGTGCGAAAGCAAAGAAGGCGGATCTCATTGCTCGTATTTCTGTGGATGAAGGGGACAAACGATTGGAGTCAGTTCGATCTGACAAAATCGTCGTTGTCAAAAGTGGTTTTTCATATTGTCGACCATGCAAGAAATTTGAAAGTTCTTATGAAGCTATAGCTAGAAGTTATCCCGATATTTCTTTCCTAAAGGTATTAGGTGATAGTACACCAGCCGCTGCTCACTTGTGCAAGGACGTCTTAGAGGTGAGGTCTACGCCCGACTTTCGCATTTTCAAGGGAGATGTTCTGGTTTCGCAGTTCACCGGTGCGAACAAAATGAAGCTCGAAGAGGCCATTCAGAAAGCATTAGCGGAAAACTAAAATTCGGTAGAAATATGCATTAGTATGCGCAATAGCTTGGAATAATGTACAAACTAACTAGTATGGGGCCTCGGTGCACTAAAGAGTTGCAAGCCTTCTTAGGACTTGCAAATTACTATCATCGACTGATATGCGATTTTGTGTATGAAATGGCATGCCTACACGCGTCCATTCACCTAAACCATTAAGAATTGAGTCTAGCCTTTCAATGATGCGAATGTCATCATCATTCAAATCACCGACTATTTGATACTTATCCTTGGATGGATGCCAGACGACCACACTCGATTTATCGTCCAAAGTGTCGTAAAATTGTGGCTCCGTTGATGGGTCAACTTCAACGAAACAAAGCAACTTTTCTGTTATGAAATGCTTCGCCAGCTTTCTAAATGACGCATGAGCTTCTGTTGTGAATGCCATGACTATGTAAACAGATCGGCGTTGCAAAGGAATGCCATGAACGTCGACGAGCAAAGCCTTAGATGAAGGTTGGGCGACTGCTGGCATTTTATGCAACGTACTACGCAACAACGTGTTTACGTTGATCATTTTCCGAAGCGAATTTCCGATGATCACCGCACAAATAGTTCCCGCGAGTGGAATGATGCCATTTTCAAGTGAAAACACCCACAACGCGTCCAAAAAATCAAAAGTATCAATCAGAAGGGCAGAAATCAACGGCTTCCACACCGGTGAGTAAACTTCAGGAAATGTCACAGCCTCAAATGACACTCTACTCAAGCCCCGCATATCACTGTGTTTCTTTGCTAAAGTATTCGTCATCCAACTCAAAACATCATGAGGTTCATCATCGCCTTGATAAATGTCGAAATAAACAAATTCTTCGCTATTATCAGTGAACAAAAAGACCACGATCTTTGCCTTTCGCGAAGCGTTTTCCAACTTTGATCCGTCTAATATTGAGTCACTTGTCCAGCCAAAAGCCAGTTCGTCTCCTGCAAAACCAATTGCCGAGGCGATATCACGCTTTATGCTGTCTAAAATGCGCTTCATATCCTTCACAGTTTTACTGTTTGCTCTTTGAATGAGAATCACGCACGCCCTCGTCAGGCCACCTGGTTGACAACCAGCCGCACGAGAATTTGAAGACGTCAATTTTGGAATGGGCTGGAATCTATGCTTGACGAAAACCGCTCGCAACTGATCGCGCGATTTGACTGGCTCGACGATTGGCTCGACGTTTTCTTTCAGTATGAGGACTGATGGAATTGTGTTAACACCATATGTTGAATTCCAAAATTCGCCATGGCCAACTTTGTAACGAACCTGTCTCACATCAATGTCTGCCTTGTACTGCTGAGTCAAGTGACGTATCATTAACGACTGATCACTTTTGGAGATATAGTAAAATCGCACTTTTTCGTCATCGGCATCGAAGACCGTATTGATATGATGAGTATCCACCGTGACAAGTTTTGGTAGACGTAACATTGATTCAGAGACAAAAGACGTAAGCGAGTTCTCCTTCACTGTGCCTCGATATCTCTTTGCGCACGAAAAATGCCTGCAACCTGATCGAAAACCGAAAATTACGGGAAGCTCGAAGTGGCGAATAGCCTTTGAAAATAGAGCACTACTTCCCAATTTTCGGACTAGATGCGGATTCTCAAAGGCATTGATGCGCCCAAACTTTGCAATTCCGTCTAGTGAGTGGGCTACCTGTTCCCATGCAGGCGCAGCTCGCTGACAAGAATCGCTGGTATCGTCATATATTTGTATCACCCATGTTTTACTGCTCTTGAACACGAATCTTTCGAAATTCTTATCGTTTAAGACGACTGTTTCAGAAGTAATCAGTTCAGCTTGTTGGAAACCGCCTCGCTGCCCAGCCGCGTATGTGTTCGATCCCGAGTCCCAAGTTCCTCGACCTCGACTAATTTGACGCCCATCTTTGGTTTCCGCTCCTGATTCTTCTAACTGTAATTGTAAATCGTACACACGCTTCTTTTCTGGGTCCGAAAGCGTTGAATACGCCTTCTGGATTTCAACAAATCGACTATTAGCCTTCTGCTTTCCCGCCTCATCTGCGCTTCGCTGCTTATCTGGATGATACAGTAGCGATAACGAGCGATACGCCTTCTTAATATCTCGCTCAAGAGAGCCACGCTCGAGGCCTAACACACTATACAGATCGCTTGTACCGGCGCCACTTTGGCTAAAAGTCGCGAACACCGTTAACGTGACCAGCAAGATGTTCTTTAACACGGCTTTAGTCCGCATCACACTAGAGTTTTAGACGCCACACGAGCAAAAGTAAGAAGGTTCGAATGACATTTCACTCACTTGCAAAGTTACTCGGACAAAGTCGACTGGTGCGAAAGTGAAGTCAACGTTCTAGGAAATGATTATTTAAAACGCGCGCGCGCCTAGGGCGTAGGGTGCAGGGGCTGTGCACACGTCCGTCCAAATTAATCGTCCTCATCTAACGCCCCTGCGTACTCGGCTATGGCATCAAATGGTAGAATGTGCGCAGAAAAATCATCATTGAGCTGTATGGACGCTGTTCCATTCGATTTGATCTTTTCTAAAAGCTTTCCTCGCCGACCACGTAATTCGCCTGCAACAACACAGACTCGCCCGCCCGTCTTTGGTAGTACCGTCTCTAGCGCCCGCTGAGGTATTTCAATAGTATTTGCCATCGCGGAGCCTTCTATTTGTAACAGACAGTCCGTCGGTGTCAAAACATCCACTATGACGCCTTTCATGAGGTAGTACTGACCACCTTTGAAGCTCTTGCTTACAATGCGTACGCGGATGTTGGATAGTAACCACGGTTTCGTTGCCGGTGTTGTCGAGCTCTTGCCCTTATCTGATCGATCACGCTTTTCGCCAACCTTCGCTTTGGTAGCCACGCCCATTTCTGCGACTTCAGTCGTTCTAACTGTTACTACTTTCCCACTATTTGTAAGCTCTATTATGACTTTGTCGCCCGTAATTTTGAGAACGCGTCCTGACAAACCGCTATGTCTACCATCAGCAATATACATCCGCTTTCCTTCGCGCGGCCCCAGCTCTTCTCGTTCAACGAGTTTTTCATCTAATGTCTTTACATTTTTCAAGCCCGCTCCCGCGGCCACTTGAGGATCTCGAACGAGGTCAGGCTTTTTCTCCCGCGACTCTCCCGGCTTGATGTACTTTTTCTGGTGCTCCTCTTTCACCGCTGGCTGCGCACCAAGACCGAGACGACCTGCCCTTGGAAGAAATTCTACTGCCTCCACCATACCTCTGTGCATTCGCCCGACGGCTTTACCCTCTTCCCAGCCCATGCCACGTAACATGGCTTTGCCAAAGTCTTCGATTGGCATGGACTCGTATTCGTCCATTGATGCTTGATTGGGTAGATCTTCGATGTCTTCCTTGAAAGCCTGAAGCTCTTTTTCTTGCAAGCTCTTACCTATAAAGCTCTCACGCGATCGATCCTCTTGCGTCGTGCGTTTCGGCGTGTCATCTCCTTGCGGTCCCATCTTTGTCAATCCGTATGACACGCCCTGTTGTGCAACTTCCCCCGTGCCGGCTGCGATCGTTTCGGCCACGTGAAAACGTCTCTCATCTTGTTCGATTTCTTCTTTAGTTGGTAAGAAACTCGGTGCCTGTGCGCGCGCGTGGGAATCGTCGTCGTCAGTATGTATGCTGCTGAGGTGTGTCTCAGTCGCCGCTTGCGTTTTGCGCGTATCACTCACCTTTCGTTTTCTTCCAGTTCCAACCTCGAAAGTGTTTGATATGCTCGGTATGACTTTAACACTTTCTTCCGCTTTCTTTTCATTCGCCACTTCCAGTCCCTGGTCGTTCACGCCTGTTAAATATTCTACATTTTCCTCCTTGGCTTCGTCGTGTTGCACCGCGACCTTGACAGCCTTTGGGGCTTTCTTCGTGAACCCGAACGATTGCATGGCGCACGCACACTCTGCCGTGAATACCACCGATCTCAAATCTCCACGAACTCTGCACTCTACACGTGCCGAGCGTGGTACCCACGGGATGCGTTCGTGCTAGCGTCTGAGGGGCACAACGTGGAAAGTGCATGGGTTGGACTGTGAATCCACCGAGTACAACACACTCACGCGCGCACTCGTACGTGGGCGGGAATCATAAAAATTACGACGCCGAATTTGAAGTCAAGTAAAGCAAAATAAACTGGATCAAGTGGTACACGTAGCCATGGTAAACAGCGAGCGAGAAGCGCCTTCAAAGTCACTTCTCGAAGACGATTTTGCACAATTCAGTGCACGCGTGAGAGGTGTGAGTAAACGGGCGGCGATGTTCACTCTGAACGCAGCGATGGTCGTCATGGGTTGTTTCGTGGTGTCTGTATTCGTTGTGTTAATCATGCGATATATCATTGTTCCCAGAGGACCCGCTTCGCTGGCGCAAGATCTGGTGTTTGATTACACTGCGCAACAACCGCTGGCGACTGCTAGCTTCACACCAGACAAGTTCGCGAACGCCAGAGCGCCATCGGTTGAAGATTTAAATACGCGAATCGTGAATCCGAATCAGGAATTCGAAGTGGAAATCGAGTTTACATTACCCGAGAGTGAATACAATGCACACGTTGGAATGTTTCAAGTACATACAAAGTTGTTGACGCTTAATGGGAAGACTTTGCACGAAAGTTCTAGACCTGGAGTGCTGAAATACACATCCAGAGAAGTGAAATGGCTGAAAACCATCGTCTGGTGGCCATTATATGCATTTGGATTTATCGATGAACAGCAAAATGTACATGTCACGGCGGTGAAGAAATATAGAGAGGATAGAGAGATGCCGTTTACAAACATTGAGGTGACTATGAAGCCACATGCTGGAAGTTCAAAGCTGCCACAAATCTACGAAGCTCGTGCGAGAATCAATCTGAGTATGGGGATGTTAGCCAAGGCGCTCTACTTCTATCCCGTAATCTCCTTCGCTGTGCTTGTGATGATGTTCTGGTCGAGCTTGACTTTAATCGCTTTCTCATTTACTGTGATAAGTTTACTTGTCATGGGCACGAAGATTGACGACTCAGTCGAGCATGTGCCGAGCAAGTACGATGCTGCCATAGCTGATGCGATGGATGCTGACATCACCTCCAAAACACCGACAGTAACGAGTGTCAGCACGGAAAGTATCCTAGACAATGGAATACGCCGTCGTAACATCGCTGATTTGTGAGTTTGATTTGTTTCGTTCATCTCTGTACAATATCTAGCTAGTGTTAATCTATGTTCTACGATTCTTTTTCAGATTGACTCATCATTTCTCGAGCTTCATTTCAACAAATTCATCAATCAAATAAGGCCACGCATCGTTTGGATTGTATGACTCCAAGTTAGCGCCAACTTGAGTTTGAAACTCAAGAACCTGCGACCAAGTGTCGTTGGAGATTGCTTTACCGTGAGTCTTCTGAAGAAAATCACACCATTCATCAGTAAAACACCATTTGTCACCCATTAAAACCTTCCACATGGCAATTGCAGTGTCAAGCGCAAGAGCTTTGGCGTTTGGTTCCTTCGCAAAGTGAAAGGAAAATTCGTACACGTTTTTAAATCCACTGGGTGACTGGTACTCCGATCTTAACGCTGGAATCTTCGCTTTCAATTTATCAATATCATCGCTTCCCATCACCCGCATACCCCTGTGAAATTCCTCTTTAGTGTATTGACCCATTGTGTCTGCGTTCATCTTCATGGACAAAACGAGTGTCACCGGATCCATGGGATCGAGCGATAGGTCTTGACACAAACGAATAATACCTTCGGCTTCGATACGTTCATTTTGTCCATGATCATTGACTTTGTACTTGTTGAACATGGCGTCAATATTTGCTACATTACTCGCTGCTTTGCTACTCTTTGAACGCGAACGGTGAAAGTACAACTCAAACGCGCTTTCAAGTCGCCAATTCGAATCCTTTAAAGCCTCTACGGCGTCGTCTTCGTTCGATCCCGCAGCTATTTCCATGAACCGCTGCACAGTCACCCGCTGAGTCTTGTTAAGTTTGTTCTACGTCGGAAAGAAGTTGCGCAAACGTACGGTCAGTCACGGGTCTTCCGAGTCACTGTTGACGTCTAATGCGTGCGATGACGCGCGTTTAATGACGCATTCATTTCGCACAAGACGATGTATTTATACGTACCACCATAATCACTATCTCGCGTGCGCGCCTAAGCCGCAAACCACTCGAATGTTTGTGCGCTTTGAAGTGTGGTTAACGTGGGCGGGTGTTCTAGTTTTACTGTGGCGCGACGTGTTGCGTCAAAGCACACCAAGGACGAACGTGTTTGAAGTGTAAGAAACGTATAGGAGCTGCGAAAATTCTATCCAGTTATTATTTACACAATAATCGAAAACTAATCGCTATCGAGTTCTTTAAATGTTGTGTTGAGGAGCAGTGGCGCCGCGCGCGCTCGTAAGAATTTCAAGTTTTCGCTGCAAGTATGCCGCAGTGATTAAAAAGAGTACACACATGGCGAACATGAAACTCAGTGGAAACAACGCAACATTATACAAAATAATGCACACGAATAAGTTCAAAGGAATTCTGAAACAGTTCATTACCGTACTTCTCACTTCCTCAGGAACGTAAGTTGCACGCATCTTCATCATACTCGGCCAGAAAATGCCAACCATAGCCTCGAAGACAAGGAATCCAAAGAGAGTCAGCTTGCCTTCGAATGTAATAGGCATCCCCTTTGCATAGTTTGGAGGAAATGGGAACACCTTCAACACTATCGGTAAAGAAAGCGAGCCCGCAGCCGTGACAAAGACGTACTGCATGTATTTTTCTGGTCGCAAGTCCTTGTTCCCCAGAAGTCTCGCCGTCATAGACGAGCCAATCATACATGCCACCATCATCGTCGCGAAAATCATTCCGTGTGGAATATCTTCGTCATTTGGACTCAGTGCTGGCGTCCAGAGGAATACAAAGGAGTACATCGCCGCTTCAAACAACGACTGCATCGCGCCAAGATACAAAACCTTTTTATCATTGAATATGGCATTCTTCGCTGCTCCGAAGCTCGCTTGAAGTGATGCGTTTTCTGAGACTGCACCCTTATTCTCCGTCCAGGTCGTTGCGATGATAATGCCCCCGACCGCTAAAAACGTTGCTGCGGCGTCAAATGGCGCCACTGGACCAAAGTCCATATCCGTTACCAAATAGTTCGCCAACAGCCCAGCAACAATAGAAACGACGCCATTGCCAATAAAAATAGCCTTGGAAAATGTGCCGTTCAACCATTCCGGGTCGTAATTGCGGCTAAAATGCTCAGAAACGAGCCACGACTCAAACGCCGTGAACAAAAGCGACGTCGCAATGCCGCCAAAAAATCGACCAAGCATCAACACTCCGTAATCGCTCCAGTGCTTCGTGATACACGATGCGATGTAAGTCGCCACGTATGTCAACCCCGCAAGCTTACGTCCATACCTGTCCGCTAAGGAGCCGACGATGGTTCCAAAAATCATACTCGACCCAAAACCAGCGATGAACAACTTGCCAATGTCCCCGGTGGAGTACCCGTAGTGCTTATACAGCGCGTACACGTACGGGCCTTGCAACCAATCGCCAGCCATCATCAATGAATACACCACCAAATAGTTATTCCTAAACGCCATGAACGCTGGCGTGAGTTTATGCTGCGCATCGCTCGCGCCTTGTCTTTGCTGCTTGCGCACCTCGAGCAAGACGCACGCGACCGCGAGCGCGGCGAACGTGCCCACGTAGAATCCCTCCATGTCGCGTTTCGTGTGCGTCTTTGGAATCTCGCGCACGCACGCGATCGCTCCGTCACGGGGTGGCGTCGGAACCCACCGCTCGAGCTGGCTCGCGCCCTCTCCGAGCGAGCAGTCGCGAGGAGATGGTCCGCACCCATAATCGGACATGTGGCGCCTCTGCGGTGTGATTTCTTCACTCGTGCTCGAGATTTCATGCGAAGATCTGCAGATCTTCACATACGGTATGAGTATTTGAACCTATATGTGAAGAAACACACACGAATGATGAGGATCTTCACTGACGCTTTTGGACACCATGTAGGCAAACTATGGAGCAACGCGCGCGCACGGGTGGATGATGATGCGGACCGCTACGGCGGTGTCGCACGCGCGCGCGTTCGCGGCTGACGCGTCACAGTTCGCCCTTAGAACGAGTCATAACTACAGCAATCATGTTGTCCATGACCACTACCAACGTGTTGAGGTACGCGTGCGACGTCGCGGACGACGCCGATCGAGCGCGAGGACCGCGCGCGCCTGGTCCAAGTCGCGGTTTATCCGCTCACCGGCCGGGATGGGGTGGGCATCAATTACCCGGCTATCGCGCTCGACGACGTGAAACGCGCGCGAGATCGAATGAGATATTGACGGTAAAATGTTTTCATCACACAGCGCTAAGACGTCCGTGACGACGCGCGTGAACAAGCAACGGTGCGTGGAAACGGTTTGACTCTCGATAAGGCCCGCGCGAAAGTATCTCGAGCACGATCGGGGTTGGACCCGAACGTCGTGCTCGATCGAGATGAAGAAAAATACCACGAGTTGGGCGCGGGATGGATCATAAAGAATGTTTATGATTGCATGCACGCATGCGCAGGGCGATAAACACGTCGCCGCGCGCCGTGAGTTTGGGAACAGTGCTCTTCAAAGCTTGGAGACCCTGAGTGGATAGACAACGTCGACGAGAGCGACAGATTTCGACAATCGTGGGACTTTCGTACTGACCGTGAATCTTTTCTCGATAATAGATCTATTGTTGCTACCGCTACGACGGAACGCCGCACGGCCCCGCTCCAAACTGGTGGTACCCTCGAAGGTGAAAAGGCTTTCGGCAAGGCTGCCGGCGCCGCCGCCATGACTGGCGCCATCTTCAGCGGCGAAAAGACGCAATGGAAGGATCCCCGCTGGGTTAACGGCAACTGGGACCTTGAACAGTTCAAGAACGCGGCTGGCGAGACCGACTGGGATGCCGTGATTGATGCGGAAATCGTCCACCGTAAGATGTTGGAAGACATGCCGGCCGTGTACGACGAAGATGGTCTCTTCGACACGTCCATTGTCCCGTGGACGGTCTGGGTGCGCCGTTTCCACCTTCCCGAAGCGGAGAAGGCGAACGGCCGTGCGGCTATGGTTGGCTACGCGTTCGCGTACCTCATCGACGCCGCTGGCGGTGCCGGTCTCGTCGACTTGCACAACTCTTTCTTGGGCAAGACTGCGATCCTCGCGACGATCCTTTTCGTCACCCTCTTCCGCTCCCTTAAGGACATCGATACCTTCAAGGAGCTTGCGGACGAGGCTACTTTCTACGACAAGCAATGGAATGCTTCTTGGGAAGGTGTTGAGCGTCCTTCCGAGACGCAAAAGTAAATGCTTTTCACTTATCTTTCACAACACATCCTAGACATACGTAGCTGCTTGCACTTTAACTTTCGTTGAGAGTGAGACACCCCTTGATTGCAAAGATTATTACACCATTTTAACGCGACTTCGAAATATCATCACGCACATTTCATCGCTCCGTAGATTTTCTATTCGCAAGACGTCGCCGCCCGTATGCTGTGCCGCTGTGTCAACCTATTTCGCGCACTCAAAAGTGTTTTCCCTCATTGGGCGACTACACGAAACATCATTTACGGAAGTTAGGCCCGAATTTGCGTACACGTAATGATATCGGTGTCATTTGTGGCGCGGCTTGACTAATGCGCGCATTTTTGCTTCCTCGGGGCAGTGGTTTTCGTGGCGCATTCAAATTCAGCGACAACTCAAAACAAGCAAAACGAAGGACCGCGATGAGTTCACCACGCAGAGCCTTATCGACGGACACCGATGTAACTGACGTATTGCTTCCTTTAGAAGCGTTGCGCACTCTCGAACAAGCGAGGAGTGATGGTTCAAAGTTTCCAGAGCTAAGAAAGCTTGTGGCGAGTTGGTTGAGCAATAGGCAACGCGTACCCGAACCCACTGTGTTCGTAACGTCTTGCATCGAGATTGTGTTCGATATGCTAGAAAAGGAAGAGAAAAAGAGTATTGATGCAGCAATCAATGAAGGTAACCTCGTCACGCACTATCTTCTATTGGATTGTCTCGGGCGTGTGCCTGAGGTTCGAGAAGGCGTCGCGCGGCGCCGTTTCAACAAAGAAGTAATGCGAGGTCGTATTTCATGCGAACGAGCGAGAGCACACGCTGGGAACTTAGTGCATCGTTGCATAATGAAACCAGATGCGGTACCTGCCCGGGCGGTGGTGCGTCTGATTGAGACGTTTGGTCTTGAGCTCCAAGACTTTTGCTTTGACAGTGTAGAGCTCGCAAGGGAAGCAATTGTTCGTTACACGCACTGGCTTTTAGACGACGGCAAGCTCACGTCGGCTATTGGACTGATTTTACACTTTGATTTGTCCGAATTTGGCACGATAGAAACGCTTATTATTTTAGCTCGTAGCAACGAGTATGCTCTTGCGCAGGAGTTTGCTCAAATTCTTGACGCAGATGGGCGTCGAAGTTGGATAGAATTTTGTATAGTTGAAGGCGAGAACGAGCATAGTGCACTTCGTTACGCTCATCGTGCTGTTGTGGCATTCAATCTTGAAACAGAATTTCCAGACGTGCGTACAAAGTATTTCCAAAGTACGATTCGTAGAATGATTTTCAAGGGGCAATATGAAGCGGCGCTCAAACATGCCGGTTCTGAAGTCGATCTACAAACAACAGTGATTGAGCTTCTCGCTGAAATAGGTCAATTAGACTTTGCTCATGAATTTGCCGTTCGCTGTGGATTAGAATTTTGCTGCGATCCCGAGGCTTTGGCGAATTTAGTTGCCGAACGTAGAGCGACGTATTTTCAACTACCACAGCATCTCCAAAATGCTGTGGCGTTTGCCGATGATGAATTAACGCTCGTTAGTGCAGTTGAGCAATTTATACTCAATCAAGACGTTGTTGGTCTTGATACAGAATGGGGAGCCTCGGTTGGCGAGGACTCAGATAAAGCAGACACTGGCGATGTTGCAACGCTGCAGCTTGCCAGTCTTGCGGGCGTCGTTATTATTGACATTCCCAAAATCCAAGCCACATGTCCGCACATACTCGAGCGCACTTTAGCGCCTGTATTTAAATCACATTCTGTTTTGAAGCTTGGCTTTGCAGTTCAAGAAGATTTACGTCGTTTGGCAAAGGGTCATTCAGCGTTTGCGGAAGTTAACGCCGTCTGTGATATGCAGAGTTTGTGGAAAGTTGGTGTCTCGAAGGCAAAGGCAAGTAGATTGATTCTAGACACGCCGTGGGGATCAAAAGAAGAATCCATGCGCTATCAACCCATTGGTCTATCCACGCTGACTGCGGTTGTTCTCGGCAAGCCTTTAGATAAAGCTATGCGAATGAGCGACTGGTCCCGGAGACCACTCCTGCCAACTCAAATCAACTACGCCGCACTCGATGCTTGGACTCTCGTCGAAGCGCATCGTGTTATTATGGAGTCTCATCGTGACATCTTTTCAAAATTAATCGCCGACGTGCGCAAATCGCATGCGTTTTAGAATTGTTGTAACATTTAACACGCAGAAAAAGTACAGAAAAAAGCGCGTCAGGCACGAGACTACGCATTACCACGCACGTTCCCGAGTTCGCGACATGTCAATCGACGACGAACTCAGTGCGCTGGCGATTCATGACGTGAGCGATGCGCATGTGGCGCGCAGCACGCACGATGTCTTAAGTTATTGGTTCCCGTCACGCAAGCAGTCCCTGGACCACGTGTATAAAAAGAAGTGGTTCGCGTCAGACGACACGTTGGCGGCCGTCGATACGGAGATACGTACGAATTTCAGCGAGCTCTTGCATGTTGTCGAAAAACTTAACACACGGGGTAAGAGTATAAGCAGCGAAGACGTCTTGAGGTCCCACAGCGAATGGTTGAAGTTCCCACAGAGCACAAGCGCGCTGGTTGTCATCCTCGACCAATTCAGCCGTCACGTCTACAGGAACGATGTTGACCGCGATGCGAAGGTTGAAATCAATGACGCTGTGGCGGTTGCGATAGTAGAAGATGTTTTAGATAGTAAGCCAGAGTGGATGTCCGAGCTCACGGTGTCGCAACAAGTATTTCTGCTCATGCCGTTCAGGCACACGCAAAAGTCGTGTCCGCGGTTGTTGAGATGTCTGGGGTTGATTGACGCTAGGGCAGAACTTGAGATGGAAAACCGTGCTTTATTGGATAGATTTCGTAAAACAACGCTGAGATGCTATCAAGATTTAGCCGGGAAGCAACATAAAGATGGAGATAATATATTAGAGCGTGCAGAGTTCACTCCGACAGACGAGGTAATGCGAGCAATGCCGTCGCACGCGCTTTACAAGACGATTGGGAAGTTTATGCAGGAGAACATGAGAGAGTTTGGGAACACTATAGCCGTATCACTCAGTGGTGGGGTTGATTCTATGGTCCTCGCGTACATTCTAAAGCATCAAGGCTACGAAGTCGTGACTTTACATCTCGACTATAAAAATAGGCCAGAGAGCACCGAAGAGGCAGATTTTGTTGATGATTGGAGCGCAAGACACGGCATGAAATTCGAGCGTCGTACGGTTGATCAAATACGACGAGGTGTCACTCCTCGGGAACAGTACGAGATCGAGTCGCGGCGCATTCGCTACGGGTTCTACAAGGAGGAAGGCCTCAAGTATGACTTTCCGGCGGTGCTCCTTGGGCACCATCACGGAGACGTACAGGAGAACATCATCACAAACTTGATGCGTGGGGCAAATTTATTGTCGGTTAATGGAATGAGTGAGCAAGGTATAGTCGAAGGTGTACGTATCTGGCGACCAATGCTTCCGCACATAAAAGATGACGTGCTTGACTTTGCCCACACATATGGCGTGCCATACTTTCTTGATTCCACGCCGACGTGGAGTACTCGAGGAAAGTTACGAAACCAGCTCGTACCTTTACTCGAAGACATGTTTGGCGTAGGATTTTTACGCAATTTAAGTATGATTGGAGAAAACAGCGAGCAACTGTGTGCCATGGTTGACGGGTCCATTTTCAAGCCTTTTTGGGATGCGACGAGAATGAGCGACGTGGGCTGTTACGTCGACTACACGGCGTTCATGACGCAACCCATATTTTTCTGGAAACAAGTGATTCGAGAAACTTGCCACGGGCTTGGGACAAGTATGATGAAAGAGCGTTCGGTTAGAACGTTATTGAGTCGAATTAGACGAGAGCGCACGAGTAAGGATGGGTGGATAACGCTGAAAAAAGAGAATGCGACGTTTGTAGAGGGCAATACTTTTGCTATGTTTGCTACAGAGTTTATGCCTAGATCTGATGTGATCCAACCCGGGATGAGAGTAATTATGGATGCACAAGAACACTCATTTGAGCTTGGGAAGTGGTCCATTTCTCTCAAGGTTGTGCCTAATGTAGCCGCAGACGGCTCGAGATGCTTGAACGAGCCCGCGCTCGACGTTTGGCGCGTGCTAGAGAATGACATCACGTATCACATTCCATTCGATAACGCGCCCGTGACGTACATTATGGACCCTGAAGTGCGTTTTCAAGTCACGCGAGGTTTAGATCCTGCAGTACGCGATGCGATACCTTTCATCGTTCCCACTGAAATCAGCTCAAAGAGCTCGCCAGGAGCTTTGAAACCTGTGCGTAAAATGAAAACATGGTCTCAAGAAGCACTGGAGGCACCGCACTGCGTGCAAGTGACGCTAAAATTTAGCAGAACTAAACTCTACGTTGTCGCCGACGACGGTGACGTAGAATGATAGTATTAGCGTTAGCATTAGACAATCAATATACTTAAGCGAGCGTCGCTCAGTTTTGTCTTTCCTCATCCTTCCCCTGTGTGCGGTCCTTTCAGTGATACCTGCCAATTACTCGACTTTTTATCCATGTTTGAAAACGCATTTAACCTATCCAAACCATCTCGCGCGATGTTCAACCGATGAGCGATCTCGGCGTCATCCGTCAACGTCTTGTGCGCTCGAAACTCCTGTTTAATCTCATCCACGATGGCGAGCTTGTTTCGACTTGGAAACCGCAACGCCGAACGGAGCACGGCGCGGTAGAGGTGTATGGTGTTCGTCATCGCCTTGCACACCCTTACACACCCAGGTGGAACCTTCGCTGCGCGCGCACGTCCGCGGCACCGCGTTCTGACGTCGACCGATGTCGTTGATTAGTTGCAATAAAACGCCTCGCTCGTGTCGTCAGTGTGGGACGCGTGCGAGCCATGGCGCTCCGTCGCGCGTTTATCGGTGCTGGCGCGGCGGCGACGACGGCGTTGGGGGCGTATACCGCTAACGAAGAAGGCGCGCGACGCAGCGTGGTGTTCTGGTCCAACGCGTTTCCAGTGTACGCGCAGTACCGCGCGGTGCAAGCCAGGCATCGTGATGCGAAGAAACTCGGTCTACCTTCGTGGTTGGGGGTGACGTTAAACGATGATGAGGCGAATGCGGCGTATGAAGCGTTACATGACAAGTACGCAGTACCAGTGAGAGATTTGGTGTACGAAATGCGCGGATTTTACCTGAAGAATGCGCAGTTGTTGTCGACGCGGGACGACTTTGTGCCGGCGCAGTACTTGGATTGGTGTAAAGATACTCAAGATAAAGCCCCGGTAGAAATGAAACCGGGTGAGGCGCGAGAGATTGCCGAACGAGAATTAGCATCAAATGGTCACGTTGGCGTTTTCGAGGAATGGGATGAAACGCCTATTGGGGTGGCGAGTATCGGGCAAGCGCACCGCGCCAAGCTCAGCGAAAAGTACGGCGGAGGGACAGTCGTCGTCAAGGTTCAAGCGCCAGGGATTGAGCGGCGATTTCGAGCTGACATTCGAACGTGCATTGACTTTTGCAAGCTTGCAATGCCGCAGCACGTCCCTCCATTAGAAGAGATCGAAAGGCAGTTCCTTACTGAGTTTGACTACCGCGCCGAAGCGGATAATTTAGACGATGTGCGCGCGACGGTGATGCCCAAGTGGGGCAAGCATGTATACATTCCTGCACCGCACAAAGAGCTATGCACGAAAGAAGTATTAGTTATGGACGAAGTACCGGGTAAGAGACTAGTTGATGGAATTCGCGACGCTTTTGCAGCCATTGCACGTTTCAAAGGAGTGTCTGCGAGCGATTTAGAAGCGCTAGAACGCAAAACAATTCAGGGCGGCAGCCTGACGGGTCAAGATTTGCAGCAAGCTGCGACAAAAACACGCCGATTGAATGCGTTGTTATCCCTCCAGCACGCACTCTTGGCACCAATCAAGATATTGTACAATGTATCGCCTTTGCGCGTAGTCACGGGACCGGTGAATCGACAACCGCCACCAAAATTATTGAACTTGGGAACGTTGCTTCAGCTCTTAGTGGACGTGCACGCCTACGAAATTTTCGAAACAGGCGTATTCAACGGTGACCCGCACCCCGGAAATATCATCTTGATGCCTGATGGTAGGTTGGGGTTGATTGACTATGGCCAAGTGAAAAGGATAGATTTGGATGTGCGACGCGCGTACGCAAAGCTCATCTTGGCTGTCGCGAAGGGCGATGCTGAAGAATGCCACCGACTTGTACAATCAAGTAAACCAGAAGGTTTTGGAGCAAAAAGTAAAAACGCGTCTGTCGACGTCAGTTATAAGCTCGCAACGTTTTGGAATGATAGAGATACGCCAGACGTTACAGAGGGATTGAATTTACAAGAGTTCTTGGATGAAATGGAAGCTCGAGATCCCGTGATTAAGGCACCGGATGAAATGGTCATGATTGCCCGCGTTTCTGTTCTCTTACGAGGCATGGGGAATGCGTTTAACATTCGTCTTCGCATGGCAGAGGCGTGGAGAGCGCACGCCGAGCGGCTCTTGAAGCGCACCGATCCAGAGTATTACCTCCTGCTCGAGAAAAATTAGAGTTACTCACGAAGTAGTTAGCATATTCTTCTAAAAGAGTGTAGTATTATAAGGTAGAGTTTATTGTTCGACTATCAACGCAACGATCACTCGTTCGTCCTCGACCGTTAAGGTGAGCGACACGCCGGCTTTCGCCTTGTTCTTCTTGCTCGCACCTTTCTTCTTTTCTTTTGTCGCAGCAGCCTTCTTTTCCTTTGCGGCAGAGCCCTTCTTGGCTTTTGCTTCCTCCTCTTCTTCATCTGGCAAACCAGCGGCAATTCTTTCTTTCTTCACCTTTCGACGTTCTAAGAATTCTTCCTTCTTTGCCTTGATGGCGTCCACTGCGCTGGGCACTTCCGAAGTCTTGGACACGGCACCGACTGAAATCTTGGCAAAGTAACCCAAAGTGTCGAGAGATAATTGTATGCGCTCGTCGTCATTGCTTTGGTTCTTCTTACCGTTTTGCTTCTTAGACTTTTTGTTATATCTAGAGCTGACGGCGAACATGTCGTCATCTTCGTCTTCGTCGCGCTTGAGAAGCATCATGCCGTCCATCGCCTTGGTGACGCTCTCCGTCGTTGCCGCACTTTCTTCCTCCTTCTTAGTCGGCGCAGCAACGCGCGAATCGAACTTGGACAAGTACACCAACAACGTATCGCACGCAGCGACTTCTTCTTCAAAAGGTTCGGGGGCGTTTTCCAATTCCCAACGCTTGCGCTCTTCTTCGCGCGCCTTGCGCTCCTCTTGGCCAGCTTCCCACTGCTTTTGCTTTTCCGCCTTTTGATAGGCGCGGAACTGCTTTTCACGCGCCCAATACTTGTCTTCTTCCTTCTTGTGCGCTTCGCGAAGAACGCGTATCTCTTCTCGCGTCGCCTTAATGACTTCATATGCCGCGTTCTTCTCCTCGATGAGCTTGGGCACGTCGGCGTTAGCCGCGTCATCTTTGCTTTTAGACGCATCCAAAATCGATCGAATCTTCGCTTGATCCGCCTTCACCGCGTTGATTTCAGCATCTTTTGCGCGAATACCTTCCGAGAACGTCTTTCGGGCCAACTCAAAGTCGTTAATCTGCGCTTGCTTTTCGGCGTATTCCTTGACAAAGTCGCGATTTTTATTCAGCTTCTTGATTTGATCAACCAACTTCTTCTCCTCCGTCAACGACATGGTTTCGTGAGAAATCTTGTGATCGATTCTCGCAATTTCCGCATCAATAGATTCATCAGTTAAGAACTTGGACACCGCGCGCATCGCATTGGCTGCGTCTCGAATAGCGTTTCGCCGTTCGTCATTCGTCGCGAGCTCGCTTCGAAGCGCGTTGCGCTCGGCAATCTTCGTATTAGCCAACGTCGTCAATTCCGCCAACCGATCGCGCATCGGTTGATTCTCATTCGCGCTTTGCTTACGTTGATCACGCTTCGTGTTCACCACGGCTTTAATCTCTTCGATGCGCTTTTGCTTAGCATCGGTAATCTCCGTCAGTGTCGCGATCTTCGCCGCGAACCCGTCTCGGTCGGGCTTGGGCAGTCGTTCGACGCGCTTCACCGCGACGTCAACGACGTCAACGTCGTTCGTGACGCCATCATCCTTGGCTGTCACCCCCTTAACGTGCATCTCGTGTTCCACCGCCGCTCGTTCAGCGCGCGCTGGGTCAGTCACCATGCGCGTCGTCGTCGTCGTCGGGCGGTCGAAAACGCCGCGGGGATCGGGGCGCGTTGGGTGCCTAGGACTGTCGCGCGTCGTCGACGACTGCGTGTGCGGTTGCGCGTGTGCGGTTGCGCGTGTGCGGTTGCGCGAACACGAGTGCGATCGAACGCGAACGAACGCGCGGACGAGTGACGACGACGGGTGACGACGACGACGGGCGACACCCCCGCGTTTTTCGTGTCGACACAGATGGAATAATCTCGAAGTTCCGCGTCACGGAACGACCTCTCGCAGTCTCGGTATACTGAAGAGGCAAAAACAATGACAAATAATTAAAAAGTAAATGATAGGCTTAAAAAGTCTACAATATATCGGGGGACACCGGGATTCGAACCCGGGACCTCTCGCAGGTTTAGAATCCGTACACTATGGACCCAAAGCGAGAATCATACCCCTAGACCATGTCCCCTGTAACTATACTGTGCGGTGATTTTGGTTAACAAAATCCCATACAATGTAGAGGAAGGCTAAACCCTACTGGATATACGTATCATTAGTATACGTGTCAAAAGTTATGGGTAGAAATTGTTTATTTGACCGCCGCGAACGAAGCGACGACGACGACGACACTCGTCGACGCGCTTCGGTTCGTGATGTACGCTCGGTCGAGGAGTCATCATCGAGTGCATCATGTACGCGTTAGTGATGGTGTCGCACGCGCCGATGACGACGACGACGGTGACGACGGCAACGAACTCGTCGTCAAGGCGCAACGGAAACGGCTGGTGAGAGAAATCATGCGAGAACAACGCGAACTGATTGAGCGAGAATCCTCGCGCGCGGACGACGCAGAGGAGGAACTTCTTCGAGTCACTGCGCAAGCCGATGCGTTGTCGCTCAAGCTCGATGCGATCGAAGAAAGCTACGCGAGAAGGGCGAGCATGTCGGCGGAGGCGACGACGACGGCGAAGGCGACGACGGCGACGCTCACAAAGGAGAACGAACGACTGCGTTTACGCGTGAAAGAGTTGGAGGATCAGGTTGCACAGTTGCGCAACGATATGTTGAAATCAGCAAAATCAGCAGCGGTAGCGGCGACGTCGCCTGCGAAAAGTACGTCTACTTCTACGCCTTCGTTTGGCGCCGACGAGCGCCGCACGTTGTTGCGAGAGCTCGCGGATGCGAAAAAGGATGTGGCGTTAGCAAAAGAGGCGCGAGCGAAAGCGCTGGCAGAAACAATAGAGTTGCGGTCAAAATTAGAAAATGTTAGCAACACGCCCACCAGGACAGTCGCTTTGGCTTCGATAAAAAGCCCTCCGAAAACGCCTGAGTGGGTCAACGTCGAATGGGACGCGTCATACGGCGCAGACTCAAAGGACAACAATCCACCCATCTCGGCACCGATGGCGGCAGCACCAGCAGCGGTGCCACAATTACCGACGGAAAAAATAGATTGGGATGCGGCGTATGCCGAAATAGACGCCATACGTTCGAGCAAGAAGTGGTAATTAGCGCGTAGCAGAGACGAATTAATAGGATTTTTCAATCGTCAATAAAAAAATAAAATTCTTTACTCCATTTCGAGCGTTGTGAAATACTTGAGAGCGTCAAACTTCTCGCCCTTGGCCTCCTTAACCAAGCGTTGTAACTCTCTCGGCTTCTTGACTTGCCCCTGGATGCCAATTTCATCGTCTTCACCCTTCGGGACGACCCAGAGCGGCCATGCGCTCGTGTATCCGGTGCAAATCCCAGCCGGCTTGATGACGTCTTCGTGACCTTCCGCGTTTTGATACACGCCATCAGGGAAGCACTCGACGTAGTTGATCATCTCCATCGCTTGTTTACCCAGCAACTCTTTTTGCTTGTTGCAGTTTTCACACCAGAACGCGCCATACAAGCGCGCGCCCGCGGCGTTGAGCTGCTTCGCCGTCTCCAGCGCCTCCTCACTCGAATCACTCGTCACCACGTACGGGGTGTACGGCACCGCCACAACCTTCTTCGCCTTGGCTTCCGCGTCTTCCGCCGCCCATGCACCATCGTCCGCCGTCGTCCCAAACGTCGTCATGAACGCCAACGCCGTGGTGGATAATCCACCAATCAACGCCGAGCGACGATCGATGATGTCTTTGTCATTGTCGTGCATGGATGACGACGACGCGCGCGTGACGACGGCGGATGCCATCGCACGTCGCTTTCCACGTGTGTTCACTGCGGTGCTGCCGCTGAACGCCGCGCGCACGGTCGTCGTCGTCGCAACCATCATCGTGGGGCGTCACAAAGTGTGGATAACAACTTGATTTTATGCGTCGCACGTTACACAACTATGAAACAACGGGCGCTACTACTTTGATGACGATCCACCGCTCGCGGCAGCCTCGGCGTGGAGTTTATCTAATATATTCTGCACCCTGTGCTTCATCACGGGCTGACCGCGCTTGGTCTTCTTACGCATGAGCTGTTTTTGGGACGAACGCTTGGCGAGTTGGTCGCGCCGGGCGGCGTCGCGTGCGGCTTTCTGTTCGACAAACGCCTTACGCTGCGCCTCGCGTTCGTCGCGCGCAGCTTGACCATTCTTCCAAGCCGCGGCTAAATGATCAAACCTTTTCTTTTTTCCTTTAGAATTACGCTGCTCTTCCGGGCGCTCGTCGTCGTTGTCGTTGTCGTCCCGCGTCGTCGTCGATGCGTCTCCGCCGGCGCCTGTCGTTTCGGTTTCGCGTTCAACTTCGTCTTCTCGCCCTACATCACCCCTCTCGCCATCGCCTCTCGCGAGTTCTGGATTATCAATCATCGCTAATCGTCGTTCATACACCTCCGGATCAAACTCCTCTCGTCGTTCAAACGTCCCCGCGAGTTTCTTTTGTAACCGCGCGTACTTGGCCCTCGTCGCCGCCGCCTCCGCCTTGTCGCGCTTAATGCGCTCGCGCTTGTCGTACGTCGATTTCCTCGCGTTGACGAATCGATCGAGCGATAGCGCGTGACGACCAGTGCGTTTCATCGCCGTCCGTCGCGCATGGTTCGACCGCGCACCGCCGCCGCGGTCGTCGCCGTCGGCGTCAGCTCGTGGCCCGGCGCCGCTCGTCGATGGGCGTCCAGCGTCGACGCCGTCGCGCGCCATGTGCGTCGTCGTCGTCGATGCGTGCGTGCGTGCGTGCGTGCGTGCGCGTATGTATACACCACCGTCGTCGTCACACCCACGGGATGAGGGTTCGCGCGGTCGTCGGCGTCGCGGTGTGCGTCATCCTGTCGTCGGCGGTGCGCCTTTTTTTTGTCTTCTCGGTTGTGTTTTGAACGCATGGCTGTCGGCGTCTTCAGTGCTCGTCGCGCGGTTGGCGCGCGCGTGCGAGGGTTCGCGGCGCACGGACGCGATGGAGTACGTCACGCGCGCGATCGAGAGCGCACAGGCGCGGGTGGCGACGACGGCGGCGGCGACGACGGCGGCGAGCGAGGCGATCGATCGAACGACGTCGGATGCTGCGTTCGCGGTGGCGAAGACGATTGAAGTGGCGCGAGAACGCGTGAATGAGGCGAGTGGGACGGCGCAAGCCCACGCTGGGGTGCTCGTGGAGAACGTGCGAGAGCGCGAGGATGCGTTTTTCAAGAGGGTGAGTAAGGAGGTGGCGGATGTGGCGCGGGCGAACCCGGCGAGCGCGGGGGCGGGGGCGTTGGGATTGGCGTTAATCTTGCTTCCGGGTCCACGCGCGTTGTTGTGGCGGGCGACGATGGGAAGGTTACAGAGTGAAGAAGCTATTTTTAAAGCGTGCGTGCGTAAGAGTGAAATGTTGGCGCTCGACGCCGAACGCGCGAGCGGGGAGATACAAAAATTAGCCGCCGCTGCGGTTGAGGCAGAGGTGGAAATGAAACGCGGTGCGGCAAATTTACGCGCAGCGGCGAGAGAACTTAGATCTATTGAATCGCGTACATACGCTATGGACAACAAAGCGACTGGATTGTTGAATGATTTGCGCGTGTTACCGAGCAAAGAAGCGGTGGCGTTGCGCGAAGACGTCGCCGCGACGGTGGATAAAGTGGCGGTCCATCGTAACGCCGCCTTGGCGACGCTCAAGAAAATCTTCAAGAGTGGCATCGAAGTGTAAGCTATCGACGGATCACGGCCGATTCAATTCATTATACATAGCGCAGCGATGTAATTTCCAAGCGGATTACGTGTGTACTCGCCGACGCTTCACGCTTCGCGCGCATCAATCAATACCCATACCGCGCGCAATCGACCACGCCACGCACGCACGCTGCGTGTTCAACACACGACTATCACCACGCATCGTCACCGCGCACCGCGCGCACGCGTCGTCGAGTCGACGAACCGCATGGGGGGAGGCGAGGTCTTTCACTCGCGCAAGAGAAATGTAAAGATTGTACCACATCACATCGCCATGATTTCGTGTATAAACATTCTAGTGCACGATGGAGACGTTGTCAAGGTTATGGGACACCATGGCGTCCGCTCGCGTAACGACCGCTGACGCGCACGAATGCCGAATGCCAGTGCGCGTCGCCACAGCGCGCGATGGCGACGACGACGACGACGTGTGCTCGAGCGTTTCGGTGCGTGCGCGTGCGTGATCGTCATCACCGCGCCCGTCGTCCATCGTCGGCGTCGAGGCGCCAGTGCGCGTCGTCGTCGTCGTCCGCCGCGCGCGCGAGCGCGAGCACCGAGGGTGGGGCGTGGACGCCGACGCCGTCGCGGCGGGATGTGTTTCGTATGGCTGTGACCGCCGCGCTGGCGTCGGTGTGCGTCGACGCGTCGCCCGTGTGCGCGGCAAAGTATAAGCGGTCGTTCAGGGAAAGGTTTGAGACGAGCATATCGTCGAGCACGCACGATTACACGTTTGAGTACCCAGACGACTGGGGGCAAGACATCGTGTCGCTGAATGACGGTAAACTCTATGGCGTCGATGAACGCAAGAAGAGTGAATCTGGTAACGGTCAACTCGCGGTGCACGTGTTGCCGTTTGTGGGTGCGGATTCAATCAAGGATGTTGGGAGCCCAGAGGCGGCGTTGGAACGGTTTGAAGAGCTCATCGGCGCGTATTGGGAACAAAATGGATTCGGCCAGAGCGGTAGAGCTGGTTCTATACAAGATACGGCGATTAAAACCATCGATGGCGTGGTTTACTACTACTATGAACTAGTGTCTCCACATAATCTCATCAGCGCGACGGTTGTTGATGGCCAACTGTACGTTATGAACGCGTCGTGCGCGTCGCGTTCGTGGAAAAATAGTGAAGCAACGCTGCGTGCCATCGTGGACTCGTTTCGCGTTCCGAAGTAGACAAATATTGTTTGAACATAATACATCATCATATACATCATTTAGCGCATCGTCGCCACATCGCATCAGTGCCAAGAGCTCGGCAAACGATTTGAAGGCTTCATCTTCTTGAAGCGGTGCTGTACGAGATTTTGGCGCGAGTCGACGCTCGCGGTGAAACGATTCTCCTGGTGTGTGCGAGATGGTGGCATGCGAAACGACTCGACCATACGTGGAAAGTCAGACGAATTGAATGCTGGAATGTTACCTTTACCAAGCACACCCAAGGACAATGTCTTGCGAACATCATGTTCTTGCGAACCCTTTGCTTGCGACGGCGATTGAGGTTGATGCCACAATCGCCCACCGGCGTCGTATTTTGGTACCAAACTCTTACGCGCAATCGGTGACTCTTCACGCTTAAAAAACGTTCGCGGAGTGTCTGGAGGTGAAATACTGACATCCATAACGGGAGACGGTGCTTCCACACGATCTGAAACGTAGGAATGTCGACCAAAGCGACTCGCTGGCGGCGAGCGAATTGGAGACAAGGCGTTGAGTTCCCAGTTGTCACCGATTCGCTGCCTCTTCGGCGGCGATAAGAACTGCGCGAGTGGTTCGTCTGATGTGCATCGTAAAGACCGTGTGCGACGGCTACCAATCTGTGGAGAATAGGAAATAGCACGGGGCGATGAGATTTCGGGTTGCTGTTCGATGAAGCGGCCACCGAGCACGCTCGGCGGACATCCCAAAATTTCGTTTGCGTGCAAATATTCAATCAAATCAGCGCTGAGAGCACCAGTGTTTCGCAACATGGCAGGAACGTCAACATCGTCAAGCGCTAGCAACACGCAGGCGGAAATCGGGTTGAGCTTCGGAAACAACGCACAAATGTTGATTTCTTCCATACTTGGATTCTTTGGTAGAGGCGTGGTGAAATTTGAAAGAGCATCAGCACGCGGTCGAAGAGTCTCAAAGAGTTCGGTCGATACTTGCTCGTCAAGACAGTAACGAACGTCGAGATCAAATCCCATTCTTCGAGCATCAGCAACAAGACGATTTTCGATGGAGTTTGCCAAACTCAAAAACCCTTCATCGCCTTCAAAGATGAGAGTTGACGAGACGACGCTCCCTGCCATCGCCATTGTTAAATCCTCAACGAGTGAGAACATCTCAAACTGCGTAGGCGCACCCTCGGCAAAATACTCAGGTACGATGAGTAAAACACCATGAACGTGACTATCAATAGTCATGAGGGCGTCGACGTCAATCGTTGATTGACGAAGAACGACGTCACAACCTTCTTCGAGAAGCGCGTGTTCTACTTGAGCAAAAATTGGTTCACGCGCCTTGACGAGCTGACGAGCTGTATTGAAAACGACGATGTGGTGAGGAATATCGCCAAAGTCCACTGGAGGCGACAACTGCGGTTCGTCGACAACTGCGCTCGTTTGTTGGCGCGTTACGAGTTCTTGATTCACGTGTTCTGACGATGCTGGTTCTAAATCTTCGCTCCAGCAAATGTCAGACTTCATGCAGAGAACACACACATCGACGTTCGAGGCGTGTCGGTTCGTACTGAAACTATCCAGTTGATCAGTCACGCTAGTCGAGGGTGCATAGTACACGCACGATGTAAAAATACTCATGGGGAATGCATCGTGCGCGACGTGATCTTCCAGAACCAACAAGACGTCCGCATTGCTCGCCGAAAGCGTCACGGCGCGAATCAAATCTTCATTTCCGTCCACAGCGAGCTGCCTAAATTGTTGGCGACCATCAAATTGCGCCGCAGTCATGTTGAATTTTGATACAAATCTCCTGATTGACAATATGGCCTTCGTGTCTGGGAAAATGATCAAAAGTTTGCCTCCGGTGACGGCGACGTTTGCGACGACGCTTTTCAGCACGTCCAATTTGGGATGGTCTTCAAAGTCTCCACGCATCACGGCACTATCATATCGCGCAAAAAGATCTACGATATCACATAAATCACTATGCATTTTGCCCTGATTATTCATGTAAAGATATGCGATATGAATCCCATAGATGTTGACCAAATTTGCCGCCGCGTGACAACAAAGTAAACTTTGTAAGCTTTGACTCACCACGGGCATTGCATCAAACATTTTCATATCCTCCATAAGACTCGTCTTTGCACCAAGCTTAAATCGCGGAACTTTTTCTTGAATTTCCATAGGTAACATCTGCGTTATCTGCACGTAACGTTCAGCCAAAATTCGCACAAGTTCCATCTGCTGAGAGTTGAGCGAGAGTTCTATCCGATCAATCGTCACGGTGCGATTTGATAAACTCCCTGGGATTTCGAACGATTCGCTCAACGTCGGGGGATGAAACGGAAGATCTAACGCCGATGATTTTTCATCGCGAACAGTCGTTTCATCGCCCGGCAACTTTTCGAATTCTTCGTCATCATCAAAAACTAACTCATCAAAAAATTCCGGTTGCTCGAATTCGCGTTTGTCCGAAGTGAAAGGATCGAGAAACGGAAACTTAACATTCCACTTTGGTAAGACTTTCGACTCCTTCTTGAAATCGGTAACGGTACGAATAATGTTGTTCATCGCTCGCGCAGAACGCGCAGCTGGAGAATCTTCCCCATCTTCATCCATTCTCGGTACGGCGAGAGGTTGCATCTGGTTTGCGCTTGCGGGTAAAAGTGACGCCTTCATCTTTCCCTTGGCGTTGTCCTCAAAATCCGGATCACGCGGAGCTTCATGTTGATCATTCACCGAATTTTGCGTCAATGGCTTCAAAAGTTTTCTAATATCCACGTCCCCATTTTCAACGGCGTTTACTTCTACAAACTTGGGTAAGACTTCGGTTTCTCGCGGTTTCGCGACGCGTCGCGCCGATTCAATTTGTTCCAATTCGTCTCGCGCGGGGTACTCGATTCGCGCCGGGCGTAACAAATTCTTCAAGTACACGTTTGGCGTACGACGTGAAGCGACATTCAACGCATCACTCCACACTACTTTGGTCTTTTCCATCAATCCAAGTAACATATCGAGCGGCGACCTGGGCGTTTCGTCGTCGACGACGCACGGCGTCTCACAAAACCGCGCCAATCCAAACAAGCTCATGAAATTCTTCAGAGTACCATTTTCAAGATACTGCTGTTCACGCCCGTCGTCGCGCGATTGACGCTCTACCGTAAAAGTTGTCGACAAATCGTTTTCAACGCAATGCAATGTTTCGAGTCGCTCATCATCCAACATGAATGCGTTTTCAAAGCTCGCGTCGTCGTCAATCGTCGCGTTTGCGATCGACAACAAACGTGCCTTCAACCCATCGCTCTCAACCATCACCGGCACTTCCATAAACTCCATTCCACGCAACAACACTGGCGACTCAACAAAAACATCACGAACCACCGCTGCATTCAATCCCAACCCTTCCTTTGCTACCTCTGGCACGAAAATCTTCCGCGTCGTCTCCATCCGCGCCGCGACGCGCGCGCGAAACCGCGCACCCTCCTCCTCCGCCCCGTCCCAACCATCATTCACACACTTGGTCAACTCCAACGCCGCGATGACATCACACCCGCATAAAACCATCCCTTCTCCTCCCATAGCATCCATCGACCCGTGTTTCGCATTCGCACCAGTCATGATATCATCGAAATCAACCTCCGTCGTCGTCGTCGTCGTCGTCTCGCCATCCGACACCGCGCCGGTTCTCGTCCATCCATCGCCCACCCCATCGTCGGCGTCATCCGTGTCGTATAACGACCCGACCCCATCCTCATCGCGCGTATCGTCGTCACCGCCGCGGTGTCGCGCGCAATCTCGTCGCACATCCGCGCGCGTCACGCCCACGTACCGCATCGCCAACGCCGCACCCAACCGCGCGCGCGAAATGACGATCGATCAGGCCGTCCACGGACGAGGACGAGGACGAGGACGACGGAGGAGGCGGGGACAGGGGACGACTGAGGATGGATGGGAACCATATATATATTCGGACATATGATATGTACATATATAATATACAATATTAACTATATACATATACTATATATAAATAAGTATATATGTATCATATTAGGACATATGGTACATATACTACCCATGTGAGTCTCATATAGTACATGCGTGACTGTGGTTGTGGGTGTGTGTGCCCCGACTCGTCCCGACCGCACTGCCTGTGCGAGACGTGCGCATTATTATTACCACGTCATCGCCGCTCGACAGCACTGCGCGACTCGACGAGGAGCGAGCGCAGGACGACGGACGACGACGGACGACGAGGACGAGGACGAGGATGATGCAGATGCGCATGATGTCACACCCCGTCGCGTCCTCGCCGCGGACGAGGTGCCGGACGACGACGCACGGTGCGGTGACCTTGGGTGGTGCGCGGACGCCGACGCGGACGCCGACGAACGGTGACGCGCGACGAGGCGTTCGCGCGGTGGTTGCGTTCGCGCACAGCGGTGGCGAACGGGCGTTGTGTGCGCGCGTTGTCGTCGCGACGACGACGACGGTGGCGCGCGCGAATGCGAGCGACGAGGAGGGAATGGGCGACGGGGTGGCGCTCGCCCGAGGGTTTGCTCCGCGGGCGACGTCGCGGTTGCGGTTACGGACGATAACGCGCGCGGTAGCCGAAGCAGAGGGTGAAGAGGAACAAAGACGTCGACCGAAGTTAGTGCGCGATGAGAACGGGAACTTTGTGCGCGAAGGGAGCACGGGGAGAGGTGGTGGTGGTCGAGGCGGCGGACGAGGCGGCGGACGAGGCGGGCGAGACGGCGGTGGCCGCGGGCGCGGACGCGGCGATTTCGCCGGTCGAGGTGGCGGTGGGCGTGGTGATTTTGCCGGACGCGGGGGTGGTAGAGCTGGTCCTGGCGGTGGAGGTAGATTTAGGAATGATGCTAAGCCTTCTGGCCGCGCGGGCGCCGGGCGAGGTCGCGGCCGCACAGATTTTCGATTCACCGACGGCGGCAAAGGTCGGGGTGGACGACCTAAGATGAGTGGTGCGAGCGGTACAGATCAAGTGAAACAACGCAGAGGGAGTAAAGCTGCGAAAAGCGCGCAACGCAGAGCTGAGGCGGAACAGAACAAGGCTGTAGCTGTGGAGATTCTTGAAGTTCCCGCTGACGGCATGGCTATTGAAGACCTCACAGAGCTCCTCGCCACGACGCAAGCTCAAGTGATCAAAACGCTCTTCATGAAGGGTATTGCCGTTCAAATGGGTCAAATGTTGGACAAACAAGCTATAATTGCGATCGCAGAGGACATGGAAGTTGAGTGGATTGACGAAGCTGAGCAAGGAGTCGAGGTTGCCGCGAAGAAGACCACCGTGTTTTTGAGCGAAGATGACTTTGACAACCTTCGCCCGCGTGCGCCAGTGGTTACAATTATGGGTCATGTTGATCACGGTAAAACGTCGCTGTTAGATTACATTCACAAATCCAAGGTTGCCGCGGGCGAAGCGGGTGGTATCACGCAGGGTATCGGCGCCTACCAAGTCAGCACCATGGTTGGCGACGAAGAAAAGGATATTACATTTCTTGATACTCCCGGTCACGAAGCTTTCAGTGCAATGCGTGCTCGTGGTGCTCGTGTTACTGACATCGCCATCATTATTGTCGCAGCCGATGATGGTGTTCGACCGCAAACTGAGGAGGCTATTTCGCACGCTAGAGCTGCCGAGGTGCCGATCATCGTCGCCATTAACAAGATTGATAAAGAAGGCGCTAACATCGACCGAGTGCGAGATGAGTTGTCCCGCATCGGTGTCATCAGCGAAGAATGGGGTGGTGACATCCCTTTCATGCCCATCAGCGCCAAATCCGGTGAAGGTATCGATGAATTGCTCGAAACTATTTCGCTCGCAGCGGAATTGCAAGAGCTCGTCGCCAATCCTGACCGCGAAGCTCAAGGTACGGTCATCGAGGCATTCCTCGACAAACAGCGTGGTGCGATGGCTACTTTGCTAGTCCAAGCTGGTACTCTTCGTATTGGTGACGCCATTCAAATCGGTAGTGTTTACGGTAAGGTGCGCGCCATGGATGACGCGGATGGTGTCAAGGTTGAAGAAGCCGCTCCGTCTACGCCCGTACAAATAATGGGTCTCAACGGCGTTCCCGCCGCTGGTGATGAATTTACAGTTTGTGCCACCGATATCATCGCCAGAGAGCGCGCCGAAAAGGTAAAGGATGAAGAGCGCGATAACCGATTAATTGAAGGTAACATTGTGTCTTTGACCAACTTACCTGGCGACGAAGAGGGCTTGCAAAAAATCAACCTCATTGTCAAGACCGATGTGAGTGGATCCTGCGAGGCTGTCAAGGCTGCACTCAGTGCATTACCTCAAGACCGCGTGCAGCTCCGATTCCTTATGGCTTCTGCTGGCGAAGTGAGTGAAAGCGATGTCGACTTGGCGTCGGCGTCGCAAGGTATCATTCTCGCTTTTAACACCCCTTGCTCTGATCGAATTATGGAGTCCGCGAAGAAGTCCAAGGTTGAAGTACGCACGTACGACGTCATCTATGATCTTGTTGATGAAGTTCGCGCCGCCATGGAAGGCATGTTGAGCTCTGTGAAGGAGGAGATTCCTCTCGGCAAGGCGGAATGTAAGGCTGTGTTCGGAGGTGGCAAGGCTAAGGTGGCTGGTTCTTTGGTTGTCGATGGTATGTTCCAAGTCAAGAAGTACCTCAGAGTGAAGAGAGGAAACAAGGAAGTGTACTTTGGTAAGGTTGGTTCTCTTCGTCGTGTCAAGGACCAAGTCAAAAAGGTTGAGTCAGGTTTGGAATGCGGCATCGGTGCCGACCCCGAATGGGATGGCTTCAAGCCTGGTGATACTCTCGAGTGTTTAGATCTTGTCGACAAGATTCAAACGCTTGAAACAGCTAGTGAAGACTTAGCAGGACGCGTGGAAGAGTACCAAGCTGGTGAAGCTGAACGCGCCGCGGCGAGAGAAAAGGCGAAGGAGGGATACCAGCGTACTCAAAGACGAGGCGCACCACAGCCAGCTACGACGCCAGCGCCCACCGCGGCAGCTGGAAAGTCCAAATAAGATGAATTCCCAGATAATTGCAGCGTAGATTCTGGAGGCATATTACGCCCCGACAGAGAACAAAAAGCAAGTAAAAAATAAATAGACGTGATTTGATGTACAACAAAACAACAACAACCTTCTTTATTTTTATAACAAAGATTTCGACATCTTAAGAAACATTACGTGCTCTCGCACGCTCCTCTGCTTTCTTTTCCCTTTCTTCTGCTAGAGCCTTTCGGTCTTCCTCTCCTCCTCGACCTGGAGCCTTGCTCAAATTTATGTTCAGTGCGTTACCTATCATTCTTCGAGCAACGCTTGCATTTGTTTTTGGCCTCTCTCTTGGCGCGCGCAATTCACTCGACGATGTCGCGCGTACTTCATCGCATGCATCTATCCACCGCACGCATTTTATCTCCGGATGATCCCTCACTTTATAGGGCCCAGCCTTTACGCACGCTTCGGCTTCCTCCGTCGTCGGCCACACCACGCACGCCCTAGTCTTTCCCACCCACACTATATTCGGTGACAACGTCGACGTCGACGCACCGCTCACGCACCGCTCGAGCTCTCGAGTTTTCACATCCCGCGCTATCCCGCTCAGCTCCACGACGTGTTCGAACGTCTCTGGCGGTGAAGCTACGGTCGTTTCAACTTTCAACTTAACAACCTCTTTCGTCAAGGCATCAATGTCGGCGGTACCACCATCAACCTCGCTCGATGCGCGCGATGCACGCGCGACATCGCCCACCTCCTTATCTTCGACGGCCTTGTCGTCGTCGTCGTCGTCATCTTCCGTCGTCGTCGTCATCCTCCGTCGAAACGCGCGCGCCTAAAAGTACCGCACTTTTCGCCGCATGCGCAGAGCCCCGACGAGTGCGAAGGAATTGTTCGGCGACGTCTACGCCGATGGACCGTCACGCGTGAGACCATCATCATCATCATCATCGTCGTCGTCCACGGTGCGGTCGTTCGGCCCGTTCACCGCGTGGGACGCCGATGAGCTCGGGAAGACGCTTGACATTCGCGTCATCGACAACGTGCTCCTCGAGGACGTGAACGCCACGCTCGTGGCGCTCGCGCTCGATGAACGCGCGACGACGCGCGGGATGTGCGTTTCAAATCTCGGTGGAGGGTTTCATAGCACCCCGGACGTGTTCGAACGACGGAAATGCGCGGCAACGGAGGCGTTGCGAGAGGCTATTGAAGCGGCGTTACGAGAGGCGACGGCGACGACGGATGTGAAAAAGTGTTTCGTGAAGAATATCATGGGTCGAGGCGATGGAAACGTAGTTAGCACGTCCTGGGTGAATGTGTGTGACGGTGGCAGCTCTCAAGGTCATGGGTTGCATAACCATACGAATGCAGTGTGGAGTGGGGTGTATTACGCGTCGACGTCTGACGAGCGAGCGGATGATGAGGATGATGAATTCGATAAACCAGGGGATTTACTCATTCGAGTCACCGCTGGTGGGGTGAATCCACTCGTGAAAAAGTCAGGTTATTGTAAATACTATCGCATCGTGCCAAAAGCGTCGCGTCTGGTTATCTTTCCGTCGTGGGTTTTGCACGGAGTATTGGCCAACGACATTGGCGATGTAGGCGAGGCGCCTCCTCGCGTCTCATTCGCCTTCAACTCTGGCGAAACAAACGTATCGTTTGATTGATTGATTGCTTAGAAAAAGAACATGTTGTATATAAAAATATATAGTTTATTGGTGGTAGTACAGTCTAAGAGGACAACGTTGGCATGTCCAACAAACTCGAGTTTCTTCGAACTCGCGTTTCATCCTCTTCGGAGAGGAGCTCGTAATCCGACTCGTCAGACCTCGAGCGCGCGTAAGGTTTCTTGTGAATCCACGCCAACACCGCAAAAGCAGTGCCCAAAAGTGCACCGACGGTGACGTCCTCCCAGTGATGCCAGTAGTCGCGAATGCGCGTCAAGCCGATAAACGTCGCCGCGACGACGGGCGCGACGACGACGCAAATCTTCCAAATCCCGTGCCAGGACGCGCGACGGTGGTCGTCTCGCCCAATACGCAGCCACGCGGCGAGATAGAGCGAGCAGTACACAAATCCAGCAAACGACATGGACGTGTGACCACTGGGGAACGATCGACGCCCTTGTTGTATCGTGTCGTTATCGCCTGAGCAATCTGGCACGCCCGTCGATATCCACTTCTGCGTCGCTCCGTCTGGCCAACATCTGTCGACGAAATCCGGTCGAATTCCCCCGACGATGTTCTTAATCCCACACGTCACGACCCATGTTAACCCTATCGCCGCACACAACCCCCCAAGCGCGCGATCCTTACGCATACTCGGGTTGTACTTTTTCGGCAACGCCGCCATGGCGATAAACGGCGCGATAAACGCCACGAGCGGCACCACCACCGTGGGCACGCTATTTTCCCCATGTGGATACGAATACCGCCACAACAAATCTGGATTGATATACTTTTGATTCGGCTCCGCGATTTCCAACCACGCCCCGAGCGCGGCGGTGAGCCCGAACGCCCCCGCGTCCAACGCCCACGCCGCGCGCGCCTTGGCTCGCGCCTCGCGTTCAGCCGACGCACCGTTCGCCCCAGGCGCGTTCACCACCGTCGCCATGTCCACCACTACTGCGTCTTCCTCCCCGTGTGTTTATCCCTATGTGTGTGTGTGTGTGCGTGTTATATCTATCTACCGTATATATACACCACGCCAACGGCACGTCACTGGTTGAATATTCTCGCGAGGTGATTATTCAAAGCCAAAGCCTCCTCCTCTGCGCCTCCGTCCCGCGTCGTCGTCGTCGTCGCCCCCGTCGTCGTCGTCGTCGTCGTCGTCGTCGTCGTCGTCACACCCCGTGGTGCGTTGCGTCGGATACGTATATCTTCACCCCTTCCCACACGTCAAGTCGTCGAGTCGTCGTGTCGCGTTCAGGCGCATCTTATTATATTCCCCGCGCGAGGCCGCACCATGGGATGGATCGCGTGCGTGCGTGGGCTGGGCGACCGACCACAATTAGGGTATATAGGGTGGGCGACCGACCACAATTAGGGTATAGGGGAACCATCGCCGCGCGCGCCTGGCGTCACACGTCGACGGACGACGACGACGGACGGTGACGCGCGGTGGCCATGACGCGCGCGACGACGACGACGAAACGAGGGGCGACGACGACGACGACGACGAACGGTACGATGCGCTCGTGAACGCGGAGATACGCGCGCTGGGTGTACGCGCGATGGGCGCGTGCGGTAAAGGCGCACCCACGCGCGCACGATGGCGTTCAAATTCGGTTGGTGGAATTTTAAACAATCGTCCAAACGACATCATTCATTTCATTCATTCATTTATTCATGGGTGTCGTAGTCGCGGGTGATAGCAGCGCGGTGTGGGGGTGACTGACGTGTGTGCGCGCGTGGGTTTACGTTGATGATCGTAGGGAAGGGTAAAGGCGCGGTGAAGCCCGAGGCAAAGGTACGTGTGGCGATGATGCGGCGAGAAGATTGGCGCGCCGTGGCGAATGAAATCCATCCGCGTACGCGACGGATGGACGACTGTGGTGGTGTCGTCGTCGAGCGTGAGCGATGAAAGATATGGGTGTACTGACGCGTGCGTGATGATGGCGTAGGTTGCACAGCGAGCTATGGGTAAGCTCACGGCGAGCGCGCCCGCGGCGAAGAAGACCAAGACGGGCGGAGACGTGTTTGATTTTCCCGAGGATGACGGCGACCAGGACGCGATGACGATCAATGTGAAGTGGGTCAAGAGCGGTAGCGGTGCCGCGGCGACCGAATGGGATTTTAACGTGCCGGTACGTGCGTGAGTGCAAAGAGAATCCGTAAACCCTTGAGCCAACGACTCTAACCCTAATTGGATGTGACTGACGTTTTGCGAACGCTTCTCCATATTTTCGATGCGCAGCGCGACGCGACGGTGGCAACGTTGCGAGGCAAGGTGGATGATTCCACAGGTAGCGTATTCAAGGACCATGCCGTCATTTTCAAGTACAAAGGCAAAACCTTGGACGATCTTAGCGCGAATTTGTCGGAATACGGCATCACGCACGGCTCGGAGGTGTTGCTCCTCATCAACCCGGAAACGGCGGCGGCGGTTGGCCTTCCGCCCACTATGGTGCCGCACCAGGGCGAGTTCCCTGGCGAAGTGCCGCAACAGAAAGCGAAAAAGCAGAGAACGGCTTCTGCAACTGGTGGTGATAAGAAGCGCGAGCGATTCTCAAAGGAGGAGGCGGACGATTTGATCAAGGGTGTCGAGTTGTACGGACTCGGGCAGTGGGCGCAAATTCGCACGTCTTTCTTCCAGCAAACAACCCGAACAGGTGTTGACTTGAAGGATAAGTGGCGTAATCTCGTCACCGCTGCGGCACGTCAGAGTGGGTTTAAATTCCGCGTTGACTATCTCAACGATCCGGCTTTCCTGGAAAGGGTGCGGACGGTGAACGACGAGGCAAACAAAACGATGCGAAACGTTCTCTGATAATTTTCGCCTCGTCGGATGAGTCTTTTGGCTACAAATGAGTACAAAATACGTCATGTTCGCGCGCGACCATGGGTAATTTGAACACTTTCTAGTCAATAATAAGGAACGTGTTGTACCTCTTGCCTACCACCACAAATGATGTAAAACTTTACTAAAAATCTTCTCACAAACAAAACTATTATCCGATGGGCCTATTCGCCAAACCTTCCATGGGCTCATCCGCCACCCTCGCACGTTTAGTATCCGCGGCGTCGACTAGCGCGTCCTCGTGAAGCTTGTCCTCCAACTCGTAACGCGCGATGCTCTTCTTTTGGAAGTTCGCCACAGACGTCGTGGCATCGACGATAAGAGCTATAGCATCTAAATACTCCTCTTCCGTCATCGCGCCTTTCGTCGAGCACCCGACGATGACAATCTCTTCCTTATCCCTTTTCTTGTCCAGCACACTCGCGCAAACGACGGCTCGCGCCTCGCTCTCCTCCCTCTTCGTCGGGTCGATAACCATCGTACCGTTCGCTAAGATCGCGCACGAACTCGCGCACAATAATCCATCGATAGGTAATCCAGCGTCTACTATAGCGCAACATGCAGCGTTGATGCACGCCGCTTCTACGTTGCCATCGGCGGAAACCACTCGCAGCGCCGCTCGCACGCCCAACCGAGGAAACTCATAGGTCTCCAAGAACGTCTCCAACGCCCCTCGCACACGATTCTCAAGCGCGCGTTCGTCATCTCTGCTCAACTCATTCGCGGTGTCGATCTCAACCTCAATGACGCCTCGTTCGACGTCCTCCTTCCACGGTTTGACTTCGTGCGGGCCGTACACAGCGCACGTGACAATTGTCTCATCAATGTCATACCTCGCGCTCCCGGGCGCGAAATCGATGTAGTGACGATGAAGGCGCTGTCGACGCAACATCTCGGGCGCGCGTCCATCGAGACGGAGGTCGGGTTTAGCAGATGTCGATGGTGTCGACATGGCTCTCGCGCCCGCGTAGCCGACGCGAGAGGCGACGACTGAGGCATACGCGCGCGCGTCTGAAAGCCATAGAATACTCGCGGCGCGCCATCGTGTGATTATTATTGTTACAACTCATAAGTACCTCGCGCTCCTCGTCCTCGCTCTCGCCTCGTCATTCTCGCGCTCATTACTTGTTGATAATCGGGTCGAAAAGCGACTGATACACCACCGCGGCGGGCTGCATCACGAGCCCGATGAACAACTGGCTCCCGGCGAAGACGACGATTTGAAACCACCCAGGAGGTTTCCCCTACAGTGTCACAAGCATTAGTACAAACACTTACTGATTCGACGTGTGTCATCAAACGCACCGTACGCTCGTCCACGGGCCACCACGGCTCTTTCGCATCCGCCTTGGGCTGGTAGTTGATCGTATTCATCGGCGTCGTCTTCTTGGACGATTTCGGCGCCGCGCGCGCGACGATGGCGCCGCCGCGACGGTGCGTCGATGCCTGCGCGCGTGCGGTGCGACGGTGTGCGGTCGTCGCGGTCGTCGCGATCGGTGCCGCGCGCGGTGTGATGGTAAACATGGGCATCACACGACGCACGCGCGTGAGAGACTGACGCCTCGGTGCGCATCCGTTCGCGATGGTTGCGTCGCCGCCCGCCGCGCCGCCGATGCGAATGGAGCTCGACGTGTATTCTGGCTCGTCCGTTCGCGCCACGCGCGCGGTGGCGACCGCGACCGCGTCGTCATCGTCGTCATCGTCGTCGTCGTTGTCAGCGGCAGCAGCGTCAACGGCGCACGACGACGCGAACTGGGTCGCGCGCGCGGGATATGAAACGCGCGGGCGGTTGCGGTGCACGGCGAATGCGGAGTTAACGCGCGCACTGACGATTGATTCGGTGACCGTGGAGTGGTACGGGGTCGAGGGCGTGGATGAACGTTGGGTGGGAGGCAAAGACGACGCGGAGGTGGTCGCGAGCCGAGTGACGAAAGGCTTGCGCGCGGGGGAGAGATACATTGCGAAATCACCCCCGGGCGAAGTTGCACGCTCGGTGGAGATTGAACCAGGTCGTACAGTGTCGTTTAAGTTTGGCGTGAACTTACCGCCCGGTTTGGCACCGACGTTTAAGGGACAAGTTTCACGGTATAGATATGACGTCGTGTGCAAGGCGACGACGTCGACGGGCGAATGTGCGGAGATTCGTGCGCCGATTACCGTACGCACGAGCGCAAATGGGATGGATTTTGATGGCGACAGTGATATTGACGACGATGATGCGAATGGATTGGCGGAAACGTTTAGTATGACTGATCTTATGGCGCCTTGGATTCACATTGAGGATACGGTGCCGCCTGAATCGCCTACGTTTAACGGGGGCACGCTCAACTCACCAAGAGCGCTATCTAGGAGTCCGATGTGGCTAGATGTTGGTGATCCACATACGCCTCGTGCGTCGACATCACATGTAGTTCCGAAGACTCCACCTTCGCGGCATTTACGTGGAGAAAAGTCCAAGGCGTACGTTGTGAGTTTGGGCGACGAAAAGCTCATGAAGGTGATGTTTCGCAAGCCGGCACCAAAGTGCTCAATAGGAGGTGAACTGGCAGGTATTCTAGATTTCACGTGTGCTCAAAATGCGAGGGCAGAAAATATCGTCATCACGCTTGAGTCGGAAGAAATAATTCACGCCAGAAGGGAAAAGTCTGCGGATGGGCGACCGCCGACGTTCAGAAAAATTTGGATCGAAACGAGCGAGTGCGTGGAGCACCTCGATACTTCTCATTTCGTAATGAATCTTCCTTTGAATACGCCAGGAAATTTCAGAACGCCGAGCGTAGAACTCAAATGGCTATTGCGCTTTGACATTCGTGTCGTTCGAAAGAAGCCTGCGGGAGAGTTTGTGGCGTTTTTCAAGGGTGTCAAAGAAACGGCCGAGTATACCTCTGTTGAGTGGGTATTTCCACTCGAACTTTAGCATGCATAATGCATAGAAATTCCTAGATACAGATATACATATTAACAAGGTGTTCGAAATATTCTCCCAATCAGCAGGCAACATATAAATGGCCTGAAAATCTTCAGCCCATTCCTTGCCACTCTGCCTGAAATAACGATCGCTAAATTTCTACTTTTCCTCGCCACTCTCGACGGCTTGCCACAGCTCGGCAAACGATTTTGATTCTTTTACATTGATGCCAAAATTTTCAATGTGCGACGAGAATTCTTTGACATCTAAGTACAATTGGCGACAGATTTTATCAGTGTCACCAACACCTGCGCTGCTCGTCTTGCCTTGCCGATCTTTCAAACGATTCAAGCTCGCTTCAGTTTTCTTCACCGTGCTCACGAGTTCGCGCGCCATCTCTGCGTACTTGTCGCACACTGATTCCACGACTTGGCCGACTATTTCTTGTCTCGATTCTTTCGAAAGCATCTTCGTGCGCTCGGCATCTAAAAACGTTTCCAAGGGTGCGAGAATCATCGGTACAAAGTGACTGTGCCTCGTTGGCATCGGCTTGTTTGTCATGCGGAATGTTGCCGTGATCCCTTTGAGCTGCTTTAGCGCCTCCACGCAACGATCTACGAAAACCTTAATGATAAATTCTGAAAGTTTCGGAATGAGCGATTCGACATCTTTGGCCCCATCTAATATGCAACCCGTGGCGATTGATGTCAATTCGTTTCCAAGACTCTTCACACCAGTCTCCACGTTCTTGACGCCATCGGTGCGAACTCGCTCACATAGCCTTTCGATATCTAGGCGAACTAGAATCAACTCTTCTCCACCGGCTGTACCGCCCCAGCTCGTCTTATTCGATCCCATAGTCATCGCATCACCCGTACTTTCGGTGTTCTGTTGAATCGCCAATGTCTCGATTCCAGAAGTCACCCAGCTCTTGTACCTCGCTAAGACTTGCGCCATCAGTCTGATGAATTTATCTGCGAGAGCAGGCACGAAAACATCATCAGCGGTGCACTTACACATCGTAAGCCACGTCTGCGTGGTGGACGTTAACAAGAATCCATCACTCGCGAGCGACGTGTCGAGACCAGGTTTGTTGAGCTCATCATCGACATTGCCAGCCAATTCTTGAAATCGCAATGAGAAGTACACTGGAAGATTCCATCGTTTCATGAACACTTCTACATGCTTTGAAGCACGGAACTGATTGAACGAAGCAATTGTGGGCGCCGAGTTCTCGAGTCTATGAAGAAAATTCATAGCTGCACGGTAGTTCTTGATGAACACTTTTGGAATGCCAGGCGAAAAGGCGTTTGATTGCGTCGCGCTGAGTTGCGAGTCAACCTCGGCAAGAATGGTACCAGCAACGAAGTCGTACGAGTGCAAACCAGAGTCAGCATCGCGAGTCAGTTCTAACACATATGCGCAAGACTCAAAAGCGACATCAGTTACACTCTGCAGCATCGTCGAGAAGTCTTCCTCGCTTCCACCTTCAATTGCCTTCTCCACCGCAGGTTGTATGCAAATACTCCGAATTGCAGTCTCTATGACGTCAAGCTTTCCAATAGCCGTGCATGCGTGTAAACAGTGGCTAACAATGTTGGCATTCTTCTCCATCAATCCATCAATCAACGCCGTTTGTACTAGGGTCATGAGCTTAAGCTCGCAGTACTCGATTCGATCCGCCAAGTCACGAATCAAAGGCAAGTCCTTGCCTTGCTTTTGATAAAATTTTAATCGATTCACCTCGCTAGCAACGCGATCGAGCATTCTCGCACGCTCATCAACATTATCACTCACGTGTGATTGGTGCATGTCCTCAGTCATGTCACCCGGATTAGCCTGGTCATCCTCAAATGCTGGTTCCAACATGTCCAATCCTTCTTTATCTTCGACGGCGATGAGGACAACTTGACTAGCTAACGCTTTCTCCTCGGTTTCATCATCCATCGGTGCATCACTCGAAGCTCGTGCTCCTTCACCCTTAATATCCAACTCTCCCAACAACCGCTCAACTTTGGACACCGTGTGCGCGCACTCATCCGCCAAACGCTTACTCGCGCTCGTCCGCGCGCTCGCCTCGCGTTCCTCGACGCTCGCCTCCAACCTCTCTAACGCTTGAACCATCTCGTCTCTCGCACGCACGACTTCTTCACGCATCTCTTTGGATTCTGGCTCTATGCTCTTCTTCAACGCCGCGTAATCTTTCAACCCATCTCCAAGCGATGCAAACTCTTCATAGTTTTCATTCACCAACGTCCCGAGCTCCTCTCTAATCTTCTCCTCCTCCGCGTTCAGCTGCTCTAACAGCGTCTCATTACTCACAAACCCCGTCATCTCCTCCACATACTTCAACGCATCGAACGAATCCGAGCTAAAAACTCGCGCATCGAACCACGTCGGCGTGCCCCCGGTCGCATCGGCGCTTAAAAGATCAACCGCCTCATCGTCCTCGGTGTGTGCTCGCCCATCACCCTTCGTCGTCGTCGTCGTCGTCGTCGTCGTCGTCGTCGCGTGTGCGTCACGACCAACGCGTCGCATGATATCAACATCGACCCCATCGTCGTCGCTACTCATACTGTCCTCGTCGTCGTCGTCGTCGTCGTCGTCGTCTGACGCCATCCATCCATCACTCCACCAATCACACCCGCCAATCACGCCACTAATGTATCACACACGCACGCGACCCCCAGACCCCTCGATGGTCCGCGAGGGTGAGGTTTGTCGACCTCGTGGGTGTCCGCGCGACTCTCTCGCACGCACGTCGCACGCACGTCGCACGCACAGCGCACGCACGGCGCACGCACGGCGCACGCGAAGGTTTCGACGCACCGCCCGCCCGCCCGTCCGCCCGCGCGTCATCGCCCGCGCGGCGTTCGCGCAGAGGACCGCGCGAGCGCAGGGACGCGAACGACGACGCGCAGTCGATGACGATGACGTCGAACGCCGACGCTGGCGACGAGGCGATGGCGGACGCACCCGCGCACATGCGACAGGAGTCATCGTCGTCGATGTCTGGTGTGGACGTCGAGGCGATAGGGAGATTTGCATCGACGCAGTCGTGGGGGAAAGATGGGGAGGAGGAGGCGTCGAGGAGCGTCGAGGGCGAAGACGAAGACGAGCCGCGTAAATTAAAGTCGGTGTTGACGCGGAAACCATCGATGGCGGCGATGCCGATATTACAAGATGGATTTGCGTCGATGTCGGAATCTGAGGATGACGCTGATGACGATGGTGATGATGACGATGAAGGGGTGTGTTCGCTGAGCGAGTTTGCGATGGTGCTCAACGTCGCGGCGTGGGTAAGTGGTTTGTGTGCGCGAGCGCGCGCGAGCATCGATTGGGATCATTCAGCGCGTGATAAATCATGTTAAAGAGTGCTTGTATTGACTTTTAGTTTTCGCGATTATGTTTGTTGTACACAGGGCGCGTCGGACGATGGAAGAGTGGGCGTAGACGTCATCGTGTCGCAGCTCGAGGCCTTACGCGGGACTGTGGCGCCAGAAGCGGGATCTTTACGTCATGTGATGGGATTCGACGTCCATCAAGAGCTCTCCGTGAGAGCTGGAATATCCGGGCAAGTTAGCATAGGGGCGATTGGGAAGGTTCTCAATCAAGGGATGGCGCGCGCGCGAACCGTGGGTAGGGACTTGAACGACGGCGGAGGATCTCCGTCCGCCGTCGAACGAGAGCGAATGGAAGAAGAACTTGAAACTGCCGCGATTAGGAATATTTCCAAGGTTTTAGATGACGATGGTGATGGTATTATTACGTTCGATATGCTCAAGGCAAAGTTGAAGCGGTTTGGGGTGAAGTCATCGCACACTGATATCATTTCCATCATGACGCAGGCAGACATTGAAGGTAAGCGCGTCGTCAAGGTTGAGGATCTCAGTCGTTTATTGGCGACTGAGTTAAAGCAGTTACGAACAATGTTAGATATGCGTACATCAGTATCTGAAACGCCCACTAAAGTGCGTGCATCGTTGGACATTGCCGTCCGGCAGTCGAGGTCCTTACTTGATAACGCCAAGCCGAGCTTTGGAGTTTTGAAACGTTTCCCAGCGCAGCGTAAAGTTCGCAAGTATAACGGGGAACGTTTAGCATGGGTAAATGATGATGAGATTTGTGCGGTATGCCTGTATGATAGAAGTGGGAATATGATGCTTCACAAGGATGGTGAGCTTCTTCCGTTACCTCAGCGTTTTGATTATTTCACCGACGTCGATCGACCAAAGAGTACTCGAACTATCGTCGAACTCCCGCAGTCGCCTTATACGGCACCGCCGCCACCGAAAAAGAGTTTCATATCTAGCTTATTCTGTTGCTTTTCTGATTGATTCGTTTTATTTATCAGTTGATTCTAGAATGTGATACAAAGACTTAGTACTCGTTATAGCGAAGAATCCAACTCTCTTCAACAACCGAACTCGTCACAACGTGACAACTCGACGCTCGACCTCTTTCGCGTACTCTCGTTCTTCATGTCTTCAAGTGACGACGATGAGCGGTCGGCTGATGTCGATCCGAGCGAGATCGCACCCTCTACCTCGACTTCTGTGTCCTTGAGCATTTCCGATTTCGTCACCGTGGACACCATCGGAGAAGGATCTTACTCGGACGTGCGTGAAGTTTTCGTGGCGAACAAGCCACACGAGCGCTACGCCTTGAAAATCATGGATAAGTCTCACATCGTGCGAGAGCGTAAGGCTAAATACGTCGCGACTGAACGCACGTTACTCGCCACACGGTTGGCTGGCTACCCGGGAGTTGCCAAGTTGTGCTTTACGTTTCAAGACACCTATTCTTTGTACATGGGTCTTGAATTATGTCCAGGTGGAGACTTATATTGGCAATTGAAGCGCTCTGAAGGTGGATTCATGCCCGAGAGTAAGGTGAAATTTTACATCGCCGAGACGTTGCATGCGGTTCAATATTGTCATGACCGCGGTGTAATCCATCGGGACATCAAGCCCGAGAACGTACTGCTTGATGGCGAAGGTCATGTAAAGTTGTGTGATTTTGGTAGTGCCTTGGACTTGAAACCAGAGGCGACGAGCGCGTTGGCTTTGCTCGCGGCACATACGAGCAAAACGTCACAAAAAGATAGCAAGGAGAAGCGCAACTCCTCCTTTGTTGGAACGGCGGAATACTGTGCGCCTGAAATCCTCGACGCTAAAGAAGAAGCCACAACGGCTGTGGATTTATGGTCCATTGGAATTATGACATTTCAGCTTCTCACAGGTCGCGTGCCTTTTAAGGGTGAAACGGAATACCTTACCATGCAAGCAGTGTTGAAAGGCAAGTATGAATATCCGGCGGCTGGCGGCGTCGACGTGTCGTCGAATGCGAAGGACTTTATCGATAGGCTCTTGGTGCAAAAGCCAAAAAAACGTTTAGGATTTGAAAACTCGTCGAGCATTCGATCGCACGCATTCTTTGGCAAGATCAAGGATTGGTCAAAGCTTCGCGAAGCGACGGCGCCGAGCGTACTGCACGAAACCGGCGTCAACTCTGACGCAACCGTCACCGACACCGACTCTGACACCGACTCCGGCACCGATGAAGCGTGGCGTGCACGCGTAGCTGCTGCCACAGAGGCCATTGATAGACTATAAAGTAGTGTTGTTACTGTACATGAAACTAGAACTAGAACTAGAACGCCGCAGCGCCTCTCGCGACTGCAGCCCCTGCGCGCGGAAATAAACATCACCAGAAACCGACGTCAGTACGACACGACGCGCGCGCATCGCAAAACTCACACCGCACGCGCCCAACCACGCGCGCGTCTGCGTGCATTCCCATCACGCGCGCGGTACACGAACACAGAGAGCCTCATCATTTATTGAACAGTATGACTTCAGCGCGCGCGCGCACGCGTTAACGCGCCCGCGCGCGTCAGTTCTAGTAGCTGTATTGTGCATCATCGGCTCTCATCGCGCACACGTCGTTCGCGCGCCCGCGCGCGACTTTCGGCGCGCTGTCTTACCTCTCTGTGCACGCGGCGAAATGCGGGACCGCCGCCGCCGCCATTCTTAAGCGCGCGCATCCGTGTGCGCGTGTCGACGTTCGACGTGCGAAAGCGATAGCGACGAGCGATAGTGACGATACGCGTGACGGGATTTTACGTCAGCGCGCGTGAACGACGACGACGACGACGACGGCGACATGGAGGACGAGAGCGGCGCGGCGTGCGTGGCGACTTGCGCTGAGCAACCATTCGATGTGGCGTTCCACCCGACCACGCACGTGTTCGGCGTAGGGCTCATCACGGGTGACATTGAGTTCTGGACGCACACGGATGATTCGTGTCGGAAGATGGAGACGTTGCGAAAGGTGCACGGGACGGAGGCGTGTCGGGCGTTGGCGTACGTGGATGGTGGAAAGACATTGTTGAGCGGCGGTGGTGATTGTTCAGTCGTGGCGACGGATGTGGTCACAGGAACGACGGTGGCGAGATTGGAAAACGCTCATACATCGCCAGTAAATCGATTGATTACGTTGCAAGAGCATTTAATCGCGACTGGGGATGACGAAGGGACAGTGAAAATTTGGGATACGCGTGCGCGAAGTGCGTGCGGGGAGCATAAGCCGTTCGTCGATTTTGTGTCGGATATGAAGTATGCGGGAGACCACGTGAATGAACTCGTCATCTCTAGCGGCGATGGCACGCTTGGCTGCTTGAGCTTGACCGCAGGAAAAATGATTGGGCAATGCGACAACTTGGAGGACGAGTTGCTCAGCGTAGAAATCGTTAAGGGCGGGCGTAAGGTTGTCGCCGGCTCGCAAGAAGGGATTTTGAACATTTTTTCGTATGGCAAATGGGAAGACATATCTGATCGCTATCCTGGACACCCACAAAGCGTGGATGCGATTACCAAGGTCACGGAGGACATGGTTGTCACCGGCTCGAGTGACGGCTTGATTCGAGTCATTTCAATCTTCCCAAATAAGATTCTTGGTCTCGTTGGCGAGCATAGCGACATGCCAATCGAGCGATTATCAATGAGCTTCGATAAAAACATGCTAGCATCGTCTTCCCACGATCATACGGTGAAGCTGTGGAAGGTTGATTGGTTGACAGAGGAGGGCGCTTGGGATGACGCCGACGACATGGACGTTGAAGAAAACAGCGACAACGATTCTGACGATAGCGACGATGATGCCAAGACAAAGAAACGAAAATCCAAATCAAAAGGCGGCAAATCCAAACCAAATGACGCCAAAAAGGAGAGTAAAAAGAAGACTCTCACGAAATTCTTCTCAGACTTGTAGCGTCGACTTGTAACATCGATATTTTATTCTCGACAATTATTGTTAACAACGAGGCGTTTTCACGACTGAAACGGCCGCTGTACCCACACAACTCGATGCATCGCGCAGTCCACGAGAAATTTGTGTATGGCTCGACTTTTTCTGTCCTCAACTCATGAATGGCGAAGGGAAAAAACTTGCATCCCTCTTCGATGCGGTGTGGCCTCCACTCGAGGACCTCGGCGATTTGGATCCGCTTAGAGACTTCCAGCAAGAAGCGCCGATGAACGATTGGGAAAAGGGACTGGCAATGGATTTATTCGACTTTGATGACTGGGATACGCCCTTTAAATCGATTGAAAAGATTGTAAATGAGTCCAAAGAACTCAAAATGATGCGACGAAAGAAGGAAATTGATGTCATCGAGGCAAAGTCCGGCGCGCGCGATGTGGCATCATCAAAAGTGCGGCGCTCGAGTTCATCGAAATGGAAAGGCGTGACCAAACATAAAATTACAAATAAATGGGAGACACATTTATGGGACGCAACGTACGAGCGTCCAAAGGCGAAAAATGGATGCACAAAAGGAAGACTACGCGGCCGACAAGTTTATCTCGGTGGTTATCAAACAGAACTCGCCGCGGCTCGCGTATTCGATCTCGGTGTGCTCAAATTTTTTGGTCAATCAAAAGCAAATGAATTGAATTTCCCCGTTACAAATTACGCAAAAGAGAGTACGTTTCGATATCGCCGTTTGTTGTACTCTCTGGACTAACCATTCTGTTTGTGTCCTCGTACATAGTTCGTGATATGGCTCTGTTTTCCAAAGAAGAGTGGGTGGCGGAGCTACGAAGAAATAGTTGCGGATTTTCTCGAGGGACATCTTCGTATCGAGGCGTCACGAGTCATAAAGGAACCGCGGGAACCTCGAAAAGTAAAGGCCGCTGGGAGGCTCGAATTGGCCGTGTACTCGGGAACAGGTATCTATACCTCGGTACATTTCCGACCGAGCGTGCTGCCGCCGAGGAGTACGATCGAGCAGCGCTGAAATTCAGAGGCTCGCGCGCTGTTACGAACTTCGACCGCGCGTCGTATACGCAAGAGGAAATTGACGGCGCCGCCGCCGACGCAAAATTTATTCCGCAGTAATACTATTTATTTCGCTTTGTTGCTTGTAAAAGGTGTATAAAAATCGTTTGTGTGTGCATTTCAAGAGTTATGAATCTCATCGATATTTCTTATCGCGATCCGCGACGCTTCTTTCTAGACCCGCCGGCAGGTCCCTTGCGGGCGTTTTGCGGGGAGTTGGTTTTCGGCGGCGCGCTGTTAGGAACATCCATTATTTCCGGTTCAATCACCTCGACCACATTCGCGGGACCATCGTCGAAGTCTGCAAACTCGGCCGCAACCGCTTCGCTAACTTGTTCAACCTTTGGCGGCGAAGGCCTTTGAGCCACAGCAGCTGACGGGATCGCTGCGCCGCTTCTCTTTTGCGACTTGGGCACATACTCGACGCGCACCGGAGTTGCATCACCAGGAGCCTTTGGCGCACTTGGAAGCTTAATTTCATCAGGCTTAGGCATCATTTGGCGAAGCACCAAAGTCTGAGTCGTCGTGATAAGGTTGTTCGCGAACCAGTACAAAGTGAGACCAGCCGGAACGTTGAGGGAAAAGAAACCAATCATCAAGGGAAGAAACTTCAAGATGGCTTGGCTTTGTTGCTGCGCAGGGTCCTCCGTCTTCGGTTGCGGACTGATGATTTGTTGCGATACATATTGCGAGCCGACGAGCAACACAGGGAGGACCAAATACGCTATGGTGTCGTGCCAGCCGAGCGGCGGCTGGCCGTCGACAAATGGCCAGAGCCACGCAAATCCGCTGCCAGCGTTGCGGTCCGCCAACGACGTCGGACCGCCGAGAGACGGAATCCAATAAAATCCATCGGTCAACAATCCTTCAGCAGCAGCGTTGCCTAACGCGCGGTACAATCCGATGAAAACCGGAAGCGTGGCGAACACAGGCAAGCACCCCGCTAAAGGGTTGAAGTTGGCTTCTTTGTACAGTCTTGCTTGTTCCATTTGTAATCTCTCCGGGTCGTTCGCGTACATCGCTTGAAGTTCCTTAATTCTCGGCTGCAACGCCTGCATTTGCGTCGAGCTTTCTACTTGCTTCTTCGACAACGGAAATGTCGCGAGCTTTACCAAAACCGTCAAGACGATGATGGAATACCCATACGAGTAAGGCACATGTAACCCATCCAACACGCCATCAATACCCTCCAACGCCGACTCTAAACCATCAGTAATAGGTCCGAGCCAACCACCTTTCTGTAAACCCGCCGCTTTCGCCGCCGCAGCCGCCTCCTCCTTCGTCATACCCGTCGCATCCACCGCCGCGTCCGCCACCTCAAACAACCTGGATGTCGAGATCGTCGCGTGCGCATTCGCCAACGCCGATTGCGACGCGCTTGCGAACGCATCGATGGCATCCGCGAAATCATCACCGCGCAGCGCCGCGCATCGCGCGCTTCCTCGCACCGCGACCATCGTCGTCGTCGTCGTCGTCGTCGCGAGCCGACGGCGCGTCGTCGACGCCGCCGCGGTGGCGCCACACGATGATGCTTTCGCCTTACTGCCCGCGCGCGTTGCCGTCGACGCGCGCGTCGCCATCGTGGTCGAAGTCAACAACATCATACTCGTCGTCGTCGTCGTCGTCGTCGTCGTGCGAGCGTCCAACGACTCGTTCGCGCGCGCGCGTGTGTGCCGAGCGGCGTATCCAGTCGCGATTTTGGGAACTTTTGGATGACGTCATTTTTCATCAATCATGACCAGGACTCCAGTCCCAAACCTTGAAACGAGGAAAAGGTTTTGAGCCCGAGCGCGCGCTGGGTGCTCTTTTCGGTTTCGTCGTGAGTCGCGCGCGATTGGCGGGTGTTGTGCGTGATGAACGTCGTCGTGATGAAGAATCTATGTGGGTATAAAATTACATTGGAGTATAAAATCATTCGCCAGTGCGTCGTGGTCGTGGTCGCGTCTTGGATTTGGGATTTCGTACGCGCCAGACGCGCGTCGTCTCAAACGTCTGCGACGTTAGCGAATCGCTTGGCTGACGAGTTCGGCTTGTTCCTTAGCGTGAATTTGTGCGTATCCAGTCGCGGGTGAGGCTGCAGGGCGACGTCCGGCGTAGCGGACTTCCCCTTCGCGCTCGAGGTACTTGAATATGGTGCTCATGCGCGGTTGGATGTGCCACCAAGCACCCATGTTCATCGGCTCTTCCTGGCACCACACAACCTCGGCGTTGGGATACCGTTTCAATTCGCGTTTGACTAAATCCCATGGGAACGGCGAAAGTTGCTCGATGCGGCAAATTTTGACATCGTCAATGTTCTTGGCTACGTCGCGCTCGTCATCGAGATCGTAGTACACTTTGCCAGAGCAGAAGACGACGCGTTTGACTTTGTCTTCAATTGGCGGGTCCAAGCTTCGCGAAGTTGACGATTTATCCATGATTAAACGCTTGAAACGCACGCCTTGGAGTGAATCATTCGCGTCAGAGTTGTCAAATTCGTCAAGTTTTGACACAGCCTTCGGGTGACGTAAAAGATTCTTTGGGCTCATCACGACGAGCGGCTTGCGGAACTCACGGTGCACTTGGCGACGTAACATGTGGTAATAGTTTGACGGGGTAGTAACGTTGCAAATTTGCCAGTTGCCCTCTTGAATTTGCATACGTCGACCGATTTCCATAGCATCTGGGAACTTTGTCGGATCTTCATCACTCATCTGTAAGAAACGCTCTAAACGAGCGCTACTGTGCTCTGGACCTTGACCATCATAACCATGTGGCAACAACAACGTAATGCCGCTTTGTCGTAACCACTTGGCCTCACCGCTGCTGATGAATTGATCGATGATAACTTGTGCCGTATTAGCGAAATCACCGAACTGCGCTTCCCACAAGACCAAGCAGTTAGGGTGTTCAAGGGAGTATCCAAGTTCAAACCCGAGAACGCCGTATTCGGAAAGCGAAGAGTTGCAAACAGTAAAGAACTTTTCTTGTCGCCCGGGATTACCACTGTAAACATTTCGCAAAGGAATGAAACGGTCACCAGTAATTTGATCATGGATCAATGCGTGACGATGGGAGAAAGTTCCGCGTTCTACATCTTGTCCGGACAAACGCACGTGGTTACCTTCATCAAGCAACGATGCAAACGCCAAAGCCTCGCCCATAGCCCAATCAATTCCTTCTCCATTGTCAATCATGGCGCGACGTGCTTCGTAAACGCGCTTCACGACGCGATGCGGGGTAAATCCTGACGGAATGGACGTCACGAGATGACCAAGATTCCGCAAGTGTTCAATTGGTAAACCGGTGTCGCGAATGCGTGAAAGCTGGTCAGGGCTTTTGAAACCTTGCCAGTGAGAAGCCAGCCAGTCTCTTTGTTTTGGCACGTACGTTTTTGCCGCCTCAAACTCTCTCTCCATCACATTATTAATATTTTTTCGCATATCTTGATAGTACTCCGGCGTGATTACACCTTCTTCGATGAGCTTGTTACTGTAAATCGTTAAAGCGCTCGGGTGTTGCTGAATAACCTTGTACATCAACGGCTGTGTAAACATTGGTTCATCTATTTCATTGTGACCGTATTTACGATAGCACACAATGTCAACGACAGCATCAGTTTTCCATTTCATTCTCCATTCCGTGGCAAGTTCCATGACCCACACGACGGCTTCCACGTCGTCTCCATTCACATGAAACACGGGCACGTCCATACCTTTGGCCACGTCGGTACAGTATGCACTTGATCGTGAGTACTTTGGGTCGGTAGTAAACGCAACTTGGTTATTCACCACAATATGAATGGTTCCGCCCACGGCGTACTCTGGTAGTTTGCTCATATCGAGTGTTTCATATACAATACCTTGACCGCTGAAAGCACCATCTCCATGCAACAAGACAGCCATCGACTTATCACCGTGGGGATCCTTGTTGTAGAACTGCTTTGCCCGAGTTTTTCCAGTCACAACAGTGTTCACCGCTTCGAGGTGCGAAGGGTTTGCGACCAAGGAGAGATGGATTTGACCACCGCGCAACGTTGGTCGATCAAAAGAGGTTCCAAGATGATACTTGACGTCACCCGAACCAGTGTACGACGATGATTCGTTACCCAATTCTTCCTTAAGCTTCGGTCCACCTTTGAACTCATTGAAAATCGTTTGAAGCGGTTTGCGGACGACATTCGCAAGAACGTTCAAACGTCCACGGTGAGGCATTCCGATATTGATAGCTTCAACACCCATCTCAGCCGCTTTATCGATAATTTCCTTGAAACCTGGAACTAAGCTTTCACAACCTTCAAGTCCGAAGCGTTTTGCAGCGCTATACTTGTTCGAAAGAAAGTTTTCAAACATCTCTCCCCATCCCAAGCGGTCCAGTAAAATCTTCTTACGTTCCGGAGCGTACTGCTTCTTACGTTCTGTTTCGATGCGTTCACGAAGCCAGTTACATTGTTCTCGATCTTGAATATGCATGTACTCATAGCCAATCGTGCCGCAATACGTCTCTCGCAATCTCGTTAAGATTTGTCTGAGCGTCTGAATCGGCCGTTCCTCGTTTAAGAAGCCCTTCATGCGCCACGTACCGACAAAAAAATCGCGATCCATGTCGGCTTCAGTAAATCCATACAAGCTCGGGTCGAGCGACACCGGTACTTCGTGATTGCTCAACGACAACGGATCGAGATTCGCAATGCTGTGGCCATTAATTTGGTACGCGCGAATCAACATCATCAACCGCATCGACTCTTGAATTGTCTGCGTATCAACTTTAGGAAGACCCACCGCCACAGGTGCCGTTCCATGGGTCGCGGCGGAATACATTTCTGAAATCTCAGGTCCACTCACGCCCGAATCTAATCATGCACGAAGCAATACATAAACTAACGTTAGTAAGAGTTGACGGACCACGACGCGCCTTCTCCGAGCACAATTCACGCAATTCATAAGCAATCCAGCCAACAGCCACCACATACGACCCGTCATCGCGGATCAAACAACACACGTACCTAACTGTCGCAATAACGCCGCCCATGATTCCGGCACACTCTTCGGATCGGCGCGATACTGGTCCTCCAACGCGTCCAAGTACGCCGCGCTCGACGCATTTAAAAAGTCATCTCGCATCGCCCTATTGGGCGTCGGTGCCGGCGCTTTCGTCGCCATCGGTGCCGCCGCACGCAGTGCCCACGGTGAGGATACGCTCGACGATGTCGACGTTTTCATCGCACCGAAGCCTCGCGCGCGTCGCGCAGCGCGCGTGGTGAACGTCCGCGGCGCGCCGATCGCGCTGACACCGGAACCGTTGGCGCCGAGCGTTGGCGCCGACGCCGACGCCGACACCGCCGCGCGTTCGAGCGCGGTGCGCGCTGCGCGACGACGTATGCTCGCAGTGATCATCATTGCGCACGCGCGCGTTGCGGATGCGTGGTCGCGGAGTCGCGTCGATGATTGACGCGGTGCCGTCCTCGGCAAGGGACTACTTCTTTATGTCAAGACTTGGACGAAAGAGTGATGGTTAAATAAATAATGCAGTGCTATGTGCGCGCTAGGGGGAGACAGTCTGTGCGTTCGTCGATAGTGCGATGCGCCGAGGTTACTTTTTGGCGAACACGCCTTGGTACAAGTACACGGCGGCGATGGAAAAGCTCACGGACAACGCCGCGACATAGTTTTCCATGCCTCCAGACGCCGTCGACAGTTGCTCTGCGCTCGGGCTTAATTTAACAACCTCGCCAAAGGTGTAGATGGTCATCCAATCAATCAGGGCGATGGCGACAGCGATTGAAAGATTGAGCTTCTTGAACGTGCCTCCGCCTAAGCGGCCGCGTCGACACGCGTCAATCAGGACCATTTGGGCCGGCGCGAGCATGAAGACGGTGCTCAAGCCAAAGCTTCGTTGCACAAGCTGCGCGCTGACGTTGGCGGATTCGTTCACGATGGCCAGCGGCGAGAGCGGACTGAATGCGAATGATCCGCCGACAACCATGGATGTCCAAAAAGACACCTTGTAGAAGAGCTCGAGATATCCTCCCTGTTCGGTGCGGTCGCCAAGATTTTTCACAAGCGCAAAGTCAGCGCCGACACGCGCCCACGTGGCGTCGTGTCCAGGGCCGTACGTGCGGATCGCGCTGATACTCGTCACAAAAGCTGGCAAGAAAGCACCAGTAATCGCCGCGGCCGTCACCGCGTTCGGCGCGGGCCCATCGACCACGCCGACGGCGTGGGCTAGATAGGCCCCATCGAACGCGACACATAGCGATCCCGTGTACAGCACAACCGCGAGCGCTAAACGCTGATAAGTTTCTGATTTAAGTCTAGAATTTGCCGCGGCATCACTCAACGTATACAACGCCGCGAGTGCGATGACGGCGAACGCGTCAGCGCCGAAAGCGTTTGCAAAGTGCGACGTCGACTCAATAGTCTCAAACACTTCACCCGCAAGCGGCGTTGCGCACTCCAATCCGAGCCCATCGCGCACGAGCGTCGTGGGATACACTAGTGTCGGCATTGTCACCGCCGCACACGCCACTGCGGCGGCGTTAAACGCCGCGGGCGACGCTAATCCACCTTTATTATCGTCGCCATCAGCGCTCGAACTACTTGAGCTCGCGCGCGCGCGCGCCACGCGCGCTGGCGCAGACGACGTGCGCGTCGCGAGCGTCTTCATCGTTCTCTTCGTCGCCGTCGTCTTTGTCGTCGTGCGCGTCGAACACATCATCGATATCATCGTCGCGGCTCGCGAGAGCAACTCGCTCTGGCGTTCACTTCACTTGCGCGCGCGGGGACGATGTCAAACTACCCGACATCGACCGCACGAAAGCACTGGTTGTATCCCGACGTGGCCACCGTCGAACGGGCGCGCGTCGACGCGCGCGCAAGTGCGCTGCGAGAGAAACAATCGCAGCTCGCTGCAGCTGGGGAGTCTTCGAACGAGAATGCGTTGACGACGGAGGAAGAGGCGTTGATTTTGCGCTATCACGAGCACAAGATCCAAACCTTATGCGTTGCGTTCTCGTTGCCGCGAAAGGTGAACTACACGGCGTTGCAATTGTTTAAGAGGTGCTACACGACGACGCACGTGGGCGAGCACAGTTTGAAGATTATCATGCTCACCGCGATATACGTCGCGTGCAAGGTGGAGGAGAGCTATATCAGCGCTGAAGAGTTCTGTAAGGGCGTTAGAGAGGACCCGGCGCGCGTGCTCGCGGCGGAGGTGACGTTTTTAGCGATATTGAAGTTTCAGTTGGTGTGCTACGGTGCGGCGCGACCGTTGGATGGGTTCTTGCGCGACATAGAAGACGGTGGTTGCAAAGCCACGTCGACTGAGCTGGTGAATTGTCGCGCTAGAGCGTTAAAAATTATTGATGCGCTGATGCTCACGGATGTGCCTCTGGTGTACCCTCCGGGGCAAATTGCGTTGTGCGCGTTGCGCCGTGCCGCGCGGGAAGAAAACGCCGGCGCACTCGAGAGCTATTGCGAATCTGTGGGCGAACGCGCGACGTCAACGTCGACGCGCGACAGTGAGCGAACGCTCAAAGAAGTATTAGACGACATAGATGCCTTCGTCGAGCGCGGTACTGCACCCGATGAGGCTGTGGTGAAGAAAATTGATAAGAAACTCAAATTGTGGCGTGCGAAATTTGCGACGAAACCGCCAGCGACAGACGACGCGGCGGCGGCGGATGGTAGCAAATCAAAGCGCAGAAAAAGCGAGCAAGCACGCGCCATAGCTGATGAAGAGGCAGCATTAGGTTAGACAACGCGTCGTAATTTGTACATCAAATCACACGTTATTAGTCACGCTCAACGCCAACCGCAGAGAAAAACCCACGAACCAACCGCGTCACTTCACGACGCTCGACGTCGTGCGAGTCGCCCTTTGCCGCTCCGCCGGAGTTCGTATGGTGTGACAATACACTCCATGCGTGGTATTCACGCCGCGCGTGCGTATTCGTGCGCATCGATCCAAGGTACGCGTTTGGAGCTCGTCGTTGACCTCGCAGCCGCCACCTTTTCGTTTGCAATTGTCGCACCTATTTTTCCTCGATAAAGCGCACTTACCCCCACACCAGCGTGTCGTTTTCGGACGATTCCATCGTTGGATGTGGTTTTTCAACCGCGCGAAACTAAAGATGGATTTTTAGGACACCTCCGAGAAACACTTTGGAGCCTTTCCCTGTTAAACACCGACGCGGTGACAAGCACTCGACCGCGTCTTTGTGCCATTGGGCTACATTTTTCGCCTTGAATCGTTCGCGTGCGACGATATTTTTAGTGTTACGCGAAATATATGTGCTAACTTCGTGCGAGTTGTGATTTTTCATTCGTGCAGGCGTGAAACGGGATGTAATTATTTATTTTAGCAACCGCGCAGTGCGAAACATGTAATACATTCAGTTGCCAACGTGACATCCATCCATGGGGATGAAACGTCTCATGTACATCTATTCATTTGCTAAACAACTAACTAAACTATGTTTTCTGAATAACCCGCGGGTAACAACGCAACCGCGACGCATCTACCTTCCTCGACGAGCACATTGAACGTGCTCGTCGCCGCCGCCGTGTCAGAAACATCAAGCGCGACGCCTAGAGATTTTAAATACGTCACCGTTTCGTCGTTTACTCGCCCTATGGTTTTACCAGTGCCAACGATGAGTAAGTCTGGTGAGGGTTCTAGCAATTCCAACGCCGCTAATGTCTCGGGCGTAATGTCGCGCAGAGTTTTGGGTGACCATGCGGCGTGGAGCTCATCGTACGCGAAGATGCTCCCGATGCAATATGTGCCTTTGATTGCAAATCCACGTGCATCGTAGCTGTGTACGAGGAGCGTCGAATCGTGCGCAGGTTAGTATGTGACGTAAGTGACTCGCGCGTGGCGATGCTCATGGCTCAAATGCGACAAACACGCACGTACTTTTCAACAATCACTCTGCCTTCCGGCCCTTGCAACAACTCAAACGTGGCCGGGTCGGCGAGCTGTCCGAACGATCGAACGATGTTGCGCCTAGAGGTTGACGCCGTGCTATTTCGCGCGTGCGTGCACGCTGCGCTTCGAGCGACACGACGGAAAATTGGCGCGAACATTGTGAGGTTTCGGGTCGCGCGAGGTGCGGTTGTTGAAGACGAGCCTTTAAGTTTTACATAGCAAAAGATCGACGAAATCGTATACTACTCTTCTACTTCGTTAGTTCGGCTTCGATTTCCTCGAGCGTCTTCCCTCGGGTTTCGATGACGGTGAAATAAATGGAAATCAGAGCCAAGACGCCGACGGATGCAAATCCGAGGTACGTGCCTCGCAAGCCGACTTGTTCTTGTACAGATGGAAGGAAGAGCGAGACTAAGAAATTACTCCCGAAATTGCTCAAGGTCGCGGCACCGACGGCGGCAGAACGTACCTTGGATGGGAATACTTCACCCACAAGCAACCATGCGATTGGGCCAAAGCTCAATTGATATGCGCCGACATACAGGAAAATGCACGCGACGGATGCTTGCGCTTGAGCAACAGTTTGCGCTTCACCAGGTGAATTTAGGGCAGCAAGTGCGAGAAGTGACGCGGTGATGACGCTCACACCACCCAATAATAACGGACGGCGCCCTAGACTGTCAACTTTCGCCACGGCGATGGCGGTCATGAATAATTTCCAGACGCCAAGAATGACTGAAACGTTCGCCGCGTCCTCAACGCTCCATCCTGCAGCTTCGAATGTTTGCGTGGCATAGTACAAAACACTTGGCTGACCTGTAAACTGTTGAAACAGTACCACCGATAAACCTAGGTATAGCGGCCGAGCGTACTTTTTATCGAACAGCTTCATCAAAGGCGCCGCGGTTGATGCATCCTTCACCACTGCCGCTGCAAAAATGCTCTCTAATTCCTCATCAACCTTGACCATGTCGACATCGCTCTTGGCTTCTCTAATTCTAATCAGTGCATCTTTCGCTTTTGTACGCGTGGCGTTGTCATCGTCACCTCGCGATGCTATCCATCGTGGTGAATCAGGCAACCACAACGAACCAGCGAGCAAAACAGCAATGAGTGGCGTCGATTCCAAAAATAACTGTCGCCATCCACCGTCGGTACTAATCACTCCCTCGCTGGCCAAATACCCGAGTAAAATCCCGCCTACAATAAATCCTTCCTTAAGCGACACTAAACTTCCCCGTAACGAGCTCGGAGCTGTCTCACTAATGTACACAGGAGCGCTGTGCATTGCAAATCCAATGCCTAAACCGTACATTAATTTCGCGAATACCAACAGCTCAAAACCTGGTGCAAACGACTCAGTGAGTGCACCGGCCAAGTATAATGACGCAGCAATCGTCAGTTCTTTTCGAGAGCCAAGTTTCTCGCCCAAGCCCGCTCCGCATGCGGCGCTTGCCATCAATGCGCCGAACAGTGACGCGCTCACAAACTGCCCAGACTGTATCGAGCTCAGCGCAAATCCATCGCCACCATGCGCCGCACTGCTCGTGAGATTCTCCAATGCCCCACTTGATATGCCGATATCCCATCCAAACAGCGCACCCGCGAGAGCTGGGAAAAGAAAGTTGCGCAGCACCGCGCCGTTGAGCTCTGACGCCGGTTCCGCCGCTGACGCGTCGTCCGCTGACGCGTCGACGATGATCCGGTCTCGACAGCCTCGATGACGCGCACCATGAAACGTATCGTTTGCGAAGTCTGCACCAAGCGCACGAGCGCGCACACATCCTGCGACGCGCGTCGCGTAACGCATAGACGATGCAGCGCCTTTATGCACCGACGCGTCGTGTCGTCTTCGGTCCCGCGCGCACGATGACGCGCGCACCGGTGAGCGCGCGCGCACGGCCGAGGACACTCGCATCATCGTTTCTCACCCGGTGGCGCGTCGACGAGCGCGCGGCGATCCGACGGTGACGAATGACGCGGGTGAGCAGTGCTCAAATTGGAAAAGGCACCCGCGCGCTGTAGTGGATGACGCCGACGACTTTACGATAATTCGCCGTCGTTGGCGGCGTTGGGCAATGTTTTCATGCAAGCGTTATAAATTGAATTAAAACAAAATTAGTAAATCGCTATTTCAGCGCGTGAAATACATCAGTGGTGGACGTCCAAAGTGGACGTTGGCGCTTAATCAATGGCGCTTACATCGGCACGTCTTCGATGGTGACTCCATCGTTGTCGTCGTTGTTGTCGGCATCCTTCTTTGCCGCATCAGCAGGCGCTGCTGGTAGCTGCTTTTCAGCGTGCGCTGGTGGCTCTGATAATGCCGCGATGTGCTCACCGCTGACTTCCATGTGAACGCTGTGTGACTTGTTGGCATCGGCGTCGCGCTCGGCGACTACGGTGAACACGCCATCCGCGCACACGGCTTGAATCGTAGAATAGTCCACATCACGAGGCACGGAGATGGCGATGCTCGAGCGACTGTGCGTCGTTGTTGCTTCAATATTCAGCACGCGATCAGCGCCTAGTGTGCATTTGATCTTATCAGCCGATGTCCCCGGGACAGCGCGGCGAAGCAAGACGACTTTGTCCTTGAACGCGTCTTCGCTCACGGCGACGCCAGAAACCATAATCTCCAAAGGCGTGATTTTATCAGGATCAGCCATCTTGATTGTCAAAACACCATGTGCGCATGTGGCAGATATGTGCTTGCTCTCGAGTGCCGCAGGCAGATTCTTAAAAGTCTTCGAAAATTCGCCAAATCCAAGTTTTGATTGCCCAGTCACCGACAACGCATCCTCTGGCTTGCTCAAAGTCACCGTGATATCTCGCGCGCCGAATCCAGGCACGCGCAACGTGATCGCGCTTGTGTCATCGTCTTCATCATCGTCCATGTCTTCGTCCGCGCTCACGGGAATATCATACGTCATTGGCATCTTTTTCAAAATAGCCACGCGCAAGACACCGTCAATGAGGCTCGCCTTGGGCGCCACCGTAGCGTCCAGATATTTCGCCGGTAACGAGCCGAGCTCATACTTCTTCCCTCGAACCTTCACGCGCAACACTGCATTCGCGCGCGAATCAATCTCCACCGTGGCTTCAACATCCGCTGCTCGCACCCCCGGCGCAGTGGCGGTAATCAAGTACCCGCGGCTGGTTTCCTCGGCGCGCGCGTCCCGCAACGCCCGCGCGGGCTCCACCCGACCCCCTCCTCGAACATACGCCGCATTCGCCCCACACCCGTGCGTAGCGGCACACACAATATCCCCCATCACGTGTTCAAACAACGCATCCATCGCCGTCGTCGTCGGCGTGTGCGCCATCATCGGTTTCATCATCATCGTGTGCATCATCATCGTCTTCTTCTTCGTCTTCTGTGTGTTGTTGTTTTTAAAAGTCTTCTTGTCGCGTACTGACAGAATGCCTTTGTGTGCTTTGTGTTGTTGTTGTTGTTGTCTTCGCGTGTGTTCACCGAAAACTCGTGTGTTTTGCCTTTGTAGCGTGTCGTGTTATGCCGCCCACGACCGCCGTCGCGCGCTTTTTTGCGACATGAAAAGGCACCATGGGCACCTCACCACACCTCCCCCCGATAAAACCCACGTTGACTCAAGAATGACCAATCAACAGTCCCTCCGCGGGGGTGTATTTTCACTGATGATCGCGCACATCTCGTAGACTATTCGAGAACGCGCTAGAATGTTCTCGAATGTTCGCCCGACGTCGAATGGCGTCCAATCGACGCGATTCGGGCTGGACGTCGTGACGTCGCCGTCGCGAGTGCGCGACTGTCGTGGACGATGATGATGCGACGAGCGGTGCGATGCGCGGCGACGAGGGCGGTGGCGGTGACGGCGTCGGCGGCGTCGGCGAGGGTGGTGGATGGATTACCGATGACGTTGGGGCGGCATCGGCATCCGCGATTAGGGGGGTCACCGCGCGCGTCTGGGACGGCGACGGCGGCTTCGGGGGCGACGCGCGCGCTCGATGTGGAGTTTGAGATGAAGGGTGTGACGTTGCGCGGTCGGCCGTTGTATTTGGATATGCAAGCGACGACGCCGCTGGACCCGCGGGTGTTGGACGCGATGTTGCCCTACTTTACCGAGCAGTACGGGAATCCGCACTCGCGTACGCACATGTATGGATGGGAGACCGAGGATGCGATTGAGCGCGCGAGAGGAGAATTAGCGACGCTGATTGGGGCGAACGCGAAGGAGATTGTGTTTACGTCTGGGGCGACGGAGAGTAATAACATGAGCTTGAAGGGGGTGGCGCGCTTTTACAAGGAAAAGAAGAAACACATCATCACCACGACGACAGAGCACAAATGCGTGTTGGATTCGTGTAGACAACTCGAACGGGAAGGGTTTGATGTTACGTATTTGCCCGTGCAAGAGAATGGATTGGTGGACTTGAAGGTGTTGGAGGCGGCGATGCGAGACGACACGGCGATTGTCTCCGTCATGGCGGTGAATAACGAAATTGGCGTCATTCAGCCGCTCAAGGAAATTGGTGAGATGTGCCGCGCTCGAAAGATTTTCTTTCACACCGATGCAGCGCAAGCCGTGGGAAAGATCCCCATGGATGTGAATGATATGCATATTGACTTGATGTCCATCAGTGGGCACAAGCTGTACGGACCCAAAGGAATCGGCGCTCTTTACGTCCGTCGACGACCGCGCGTGCGTTTAGAGCCCATCATCAATGGTGGCGGTCAAGAACGTGGCTTGCGATCTGGTACGCTACCTACGCCATTAATTGTTGGCTTGGGTGAGGCGGCAAAGGTGTGCGCGGCGGAGATGGAGAACGACACCGCACACGTTACTCGCTTGTCTGAACGACTCATCAAGGGCATTGAATCGCAAGTCGACCACACACAATTGAACGGTGATCGTGAGCGCCGGTATCACGGAAATGTGAACATGTCGTTCGCATACGTCGAGGGTGAATCACTTTTGATGGGTTTGAAGGAAATCGCCGTGAGCAGCGGTAGTGCGTGCACGAGTGCCTCTTTGGAGCCGTCGTACGTTTTGCGCGCGCTCGGCGTGAACGAAGAAATGGCGCACACATCGGTGCGTTATGGCATGGGGCGATTTACCACTGAAGCTGAAATTGATCGAGCAATTGAAGCGACGGTAAAGCAAGTGAAAAAGCTTCGAGATATGAGCCCTTTATATGAGATGGTTTTGGACGGCATTGACTTGAAAACGATTCAATGGTCGCAACATTAGAGATGAAAGCACTCCGACATTAATTCAATTCTTCCATCGTCGCATTAGAGAGCGATGGATACAGATATTCTACATTAGCTCGCGTGTTGTTGTAAATAAAATGAAACGTTTGACAGTGATACAGCTTGCGTTATATTACATACACAGCCCAGAACTCCGCCCACGCACCGTCACACGTGTGGCCTCTATTATAACTTGTAATGTTGTTAGTATTGTTATTGTTCTTTACGCCGTAGGCGTCGCTTCTCGGTTGGTCGACGCCTTGAAAGCCTTGGCAATCTTTTTCTTCAACGGAAGCGTGACATGTCGTTTTGGACTCAGCGTCTTAGCGGTAGCCTCCACGCGAACCGTATTCGGTTTTGATTTGCGAGGTGCAGTCGTCGCCGAAATATCCCTTGATTTCGGCGCTTGATACCCAGGCGCATCCGTGTCCATACCATCGGCCGTCATCGACAGCTCGATGCGAATCTGCGTCGCTTTGGACTTCTTTGTCTTCCCATCCTTTGTCTCCGTCACAACTACGGGCGAATACGACGTACACTGGTGTAAACCCTTCGTTGCACGTTTCATCATCTCAACCGCCGCCACGGTCTTGCTCACCGCCGTGCCAACGCCGATGAACACCACAGATTTCACGCTGCCTGACTTCAACGCCTTGGTTCCTTCGAGCGCGCGCGTCTTCACCTTACCATCGACGCTCACCTCAATCGTCTTCGTCTTCGCCACCATGATCACACGTGTAAACAACCTCACACCCTTCGCTATTCACGCCTCAATTCCCCGCACTCGTCGTTTCGTGACCTCGTGCGCGGGCGAACTCTAATTCCAAAACGCCACGTGGGATTTCAAATGAAATTCCAAAAATCACGTTTGACCGCGCCTTTTCCGTGCCACCGTGCGTCCCGAATGTATCTCTTGCGCGCGTGTACGACACGCGTGGCGATGCTTTCGCGCTGTCTTGGAACACCAAGTCACGATCGACGAAACTCGTCGCGGACTGGCGCGTCGCGTCGACGCGTCATATCTGAAAATATCTTCAAAAACAACAAAATCCGTCACTATGTTCGTTCTCAACGTCGGTTCGTGGACCGAACTTTATACTACGTTTTACAAGACAATAAATGCGCGTAGATGCGTTTACGTGTGATGTGTGACTACGTAAGTGGCGAGCACGAATACGTCTATGACGTCTGCGACCGTGCGCGCGGCGGCGAGCGCGGAGAAGGTTTGAGGGAGATGGTCGAAGGAGACGTGCGGGCCGAACCGGGCGGCGGCGGGCGTGAAATCGAGACCCGCGGCGTAGGCGATGTGACGGAGTTCACCCATCGCGCTCGGTGGAGCGACGAGGATGATGACGGTATCTTTGATTTTGGCCGCACATGATGGGTCGTCGGCGACGTCTTCTGCGCTTGGTGGTGCGGCGAGCGCGGCGAGACGCGTCAGGGCAGTTACGGCATCGGCGCCGCCGATATCCATAATTTTCACCCGTACTGCGTCTCGAGGTTGAGCGAGCACCGATTGAGGTGGCATATATGTTTTCCAAAACACCGCATTCACGCTCGATGTTTGAGCGAATGGGAAATCTGAGGATGCAAGCGAGCGAGCTGAGCGCACGACGCCGCCTTGATGAAGAATCCCAAAAACCACAGCCATGAGAATGTTAAATGCTATCCAGAATGCGCCAACGCCGCTCCCGACCTTAATTTTTCTTACTCTGGATGACACCGTACCAGAACGCGCGCGCACGCTCAAAACGCACAGCGGAATAATCATCGGCGCGAGGAATCGCGGTTCTTGGTGAGGTACGAGCGACAAAACTGCGAGCGGTAGTAATATGCTTCCCCAAAGTGCTGCGATAACGCCGCGGGACTCATCTCGCCACTTTGACGGGCGTATGAGTGCAAAACAGCACGCAAACCACATCGGACCGAACATTATTGGTCCATTGACGAAAACGTGCAACACGCGCACGTGCAAGCCATGAATCGCCAAATTATCAACGTTTGAGTTGTATCTAAGTAGATTCAACGGCGTAATCACCCAAGCATCGGGTTGTCGTACGATACTGAACACATCAAGTACCGATTGATTCGCGTAATATGCCGTATCGATGACGATGCACGCCATGGCTGCTCCGACGGTAGCAACTACGCCGCCAGCGACGCCCAGCGCACCTGCCCATACCGAGTGTCTCAGTTCTCTTCCTACCGCTAATAGTGCCCACGGCGCAATATTCACCGCACTCGTGATTCGAATGAAAATCGCAATGGCACCTATTACTCCTATCGACGCACATCGCACGCCATAATCGCGTCTATTATCCTTTATTTTGTGCGTTGCCAGAAACGCAGCGAGTGCTACCGCGTACGTCTCCACAGCGTTACTAAACGGTCGTACAAGCATTACTAATGTCACCCACGACGATGCAAACATTGTTCGCGCCATAGTGGCGTCGGCATCGACGGCACGCGCGCACGAATCTACCGCTAAATCAACGACGAATGACATGGCGCACAACATCACACGTGGTGCATATGTTACCACGTCTGCTGCCATAGACGACGGAATATATGCTTTGAACGCTACAGTGATGGTATACGCCATCTGACTACTGAAATACACGCTCAACACAGATCGCACCGGAGCGTCGGCGGTAAACTCCCATGGTTTTTCTGTATGGTAGTTGAACACCTCTTGAGCGGCGACTTCGTTCGACTGAAACCACTCGTCGGGGTGAACATAACCAGGCAAAAACACGCACGCGATGCGCAAGAGTATTAAAGCAATGAACTTATGGCGCCTGCCGCCTCCGCCATCCGGCGCCTTGAGGCGCTGAGCCATGGTGCGAACTGAGGCAAGAGTGCTTATCTGATTCTCAACTGTTTTAATTTATAACGTTGCCGCATTCTAAGTTTTATAGTCAAAGCCATAGTCTAATCCACGAGCTCCTACGATCATGACGTCACCAGAAATTATTTTCCCGTGTCTAGCCTTAACGCGCTCGACGTACGCGTCGTATCCATCAATGTACTCAACGTTTCTAATCGACGTCCCGTGCGCGCTGAGCTTGGTGAGCGCCGTGCACGATTTGAACACCGCGCTCGGAATGGTTTCAACGCAAGCATTGTCATCTACGGCGAGAACTTTAAGCGATTTTAAGTTGCTCAGTCGCGCGGGAACGATTGTAATCGCGCACGAACTGACGTCAATTTCTTCAAGCTTGACGCAGTCGGCGAGCACGTCCAAGACGCTCGTCCCCAAGTTTCTATTCATCCTAAAGTTCACATTCACGAGATCGGCGCACTGAGAAATCTCGCTTGGAATACTATCTAAATCATTCCCCTTGATGCTCAGCGTCGTCAGCGCTCTGCACGAGGCGATTTCGACTGGGAGCGTTTTTAGTCGATTGTTGTCACAACTTAGAATCTTGAGCTTCACCAGCCGCCCAATCTCTCCAGGTAGCGCCTCTAATGCGTTGTTCGACAAAACCAATCGCGTGATATTCGTACAGTTTCCAATCTCACGGGGAATCGTGGACAGTTTATTGTTTGCCGCGTCTAAGTTTCGCACTTTTAGTGCGAAGTCACCGTTAGCATCTAACAGTTTCGTTGGAATCTCTCTCGCGTTAGAGTCTCTGAGAGACACGATACCGGTAGTTTTCCAAGCATTCTCGCGAGACGCAGTCGCTGACTTGGATTTCGATCGCACCGGTGGGCTCGCGGACGATGGGGTGCTGGACACGCAACCCATCGCGTCGACGAGTGAAGTCTGCTCCAGCGCATGTCATGTGTCCTACTTCTAGGAGACGAATTCAAGAGAGCTGCGTGATTGCGGCGCTAAGATGTATGTATTTATTACTCGTTCGTTTTACCGGATGATGACTTCTTTGGCTTACCCTTCCATTTCTTTGGTAAAGGTGGCATCACTTCGCCCGATTTCTTTGCTGGTCTTTTGCGCTTTTTCGGTGCATCAGCCTTGTACATTTTTGGATCGGCACCCATAGGCATATCGAGAGGAGCGCGTCGGAGGTTATCCTCTTTACCATCGCGTCGTTTGCGACGGAGCTTACCTCTGTCTCCAGTGTGATTCAACATCCACTCTGGTACGTCACAGCCACTATTTTTCATCACATTCGCAATGGGTCTTAAATCTCCACGCTGCGCATCTTCTTCGGTGAAAAACGTTATCGCAGCGCCTGGACGCCCTGCGCGACCACTTCGACCGATGCGATGAATATAGCTCGTGGGCGATCCAGGGAAGTCGAAATTAATAACCGTGGAAACGCCAACAAAGTCCATACCGCGCGCCATCAAATCTGTGGCAATCAGCACCCAGGTCTCACCGATACGAAATCGATCGATTTGTGCCTCGCGTTTGGCATCAGTCATATCGGCATGAATCAATCCGAGATGCAAGCCATCACCCATGAGCTCCTTGGCGAGCTGCTTGGCGCGGTCTTTGGACTGCGTGAAAATAATCACTGGCGGCTTGATACCTTCACGGATAATTTGACGCAATGCGATCAGTTTCCCAGCCTCGTGCCCACAGTAAACCATGCGTTGTGAAATTGAACTTGACGCACTATTACGCTCGCCTACGGTGAGACGAATTGGGCGAGCCATGACGCTTCGCGCTAATTCTTCAACTTTTTCTGGTAGCGTCGCGCTAAACAATGCGCGCGTGACATTCTTGTTATCGCACGCCGCGACGACGGCATCAATTTGCTCGACGAAACCCATTTCGAATAGTTTGTCCGCCTCGTCGAGTACCAAATATAGCACTTTAGACAGATTGATTTTGTCGTTTTGTAATAAGCTCTTCAATCGTAGTGGTGTAGCTACGAGAATGTCCACCTTGTCAAAATCATTACCCGCTGTCGCCTTGCTCAACAAACATGACTTCAATCCACTCACCCCTCGCGAAAGCATCTTCAATATCCGCGCCGATTGCCCCGCGAGCTCTTTCGTTGGCGCCAGTAACAACGCTCGCGGACCACCATCTTTGTGCGCCTTCAACTTCATCACAATGGGCAACAAAAAAGCCAGCGTTTTCCCACTTCCAGTCGGTGCGATGGCGAGTAATTCATTACCGCCACATAAAATCGGTATCGCCTGCCGCTGAATCGGCGTGGGTTCGGTGAATTTAGCTTCACTCAAGCGTTCGACCAACCGCGAACCGCACGCAAACCTCTCGCGCAACTCCCCAAAACCTTGCAACGGCGCCGGGCACGCCCCATCCGCACCCGCTACGCGGATCTTCAACTGTTTGCGCATCGCATTCGCTTCTGAATCCGTCAACGCATAGTACGCATCGTCCTCTTCATCGTCCTCTTCGCCGTCGTCGTCCTCCTCGTCTTCGTCGTCGTCCTCCTCGTCCTCGTCGTGCGCCTGGCTCTTCCCTCGCCCAACGCGCGCGCCACCACCCACGCGCGCCGCCTCGCCTCCAACCCCCGCGCTCCCGCGCACGGCGCCGCTAAACACCGCCGCCACGTGCCGATCCACCGCCTTGAACGCCTTGGCGTTGAACCGAGCGCCGCCAGCGAGCTCCGCGAACGCCAACGCCTGTTTCGCCGCGCTCGACCCCGATGCTCGCGTCGCCGACGACGCCATCGTCGACGCACACCCTCCCGTCGACACCCGTCGCCCGTCGCCCGCCGCCGCACCCGTCGTCGTCGTCGTCGTCGTGCAATGGCGCCGCGCGCGTCGTGCCAACCCAAAGCGACATACCCAGACCACCCATCGATAATCGATATCGATCGTCTCGAAAATCCATCGATGCGCGCGATCGATCGATCGCAGTTGTCCAACCGACCATGTGACCGATAGGTCAACGCCTTCGTTGTCGATCGTCTTCGACGCCGCATTCGTCGACGCCGCGCTTCGCACGCGCGATGGCGACGATGATGACGACGATGGGGCGTGATGCGTCGCATGGCGCGCGCGGCACGCGTGCGAGCGCAGTGCGCGCGCGCAGCGGGGCGCGAATGATGCGCGCGCGCGGTGGCGGCGGCGGCGGCGGTCGGTGCGTCGTTCGGTGCGACGCGCGCGCGCGCACGGGGGCGAGCGGCGCGCGCGCGGGGGCGGGAGACGCGGTGCGAGTGCGCGCGCGCGCGAGTGCGGCGGCGCGGATGCGCGCGGCGGCGGCGGTGGTGGTGGCGGCGTCGGGGATGCATGAGGACGAGGACGAGGACGAGGACGACGTTGGCGTCGGTTTCGGACGAGTCGACGACGCGGATGATGACGACGAGGACGATGTTGGGACGTATAATGTTCGAGGTGGTGATGGGGTGTCGTCTTTAGATGGTCAATTCGATTCGTACATGATGAGTGGGTCGTATGGGGATGACGAAGACGTCGTCGGGCGCGGTGGGTCGGGAACGCGAGGCGCGAGAGGCGACGGTGCGGATTGGGACACATCGGGCGGTGTACCGCCCGATGACATTATCAGTGAAAGCAGTCAACATTGGTTTGATAATTCTGATGAATGGTACGAGCCGACGTATAAGGAAGTGAACGCACGTAAAGGGTCGGTGTTGGAAAAAGTGCAACGCATGCACTTGAACGAGCCGAGCGATTTTAGTTTTAAAGATGGCGAATACTTTGATTTGATGGGATACGTCAAAGAAAAGACGGATAACGAGTTCTGTTTGGTGTTAGAAGTGGCCGAACGTGCGCGTGAACGGAAGATTGAACGGTTGGAAAGTCTTGGTCCCCAACGCACAGAGCGATTGGGACCGATTCAGCAGGTGCGTCGTTTGCGCGCTGGACGCATTTGTTTTCGTTTGTTCTCGTTGGCGATGACGATAATTCGCATTGTGGAACACCTAGTCGCAAATCATGCGGACAAAACTGCGCCATCCATTTCCGTAGCCAACGCATATGTGCATTCTTGTCGCGATCTCGTGTGCGTGCTCTCGTACTGACCTTGATGAATGTTTCTTTGTCGTCGCGTAGGCCATTGCGGATTTAGCGCTCGAAGTCGAAATGAGTGGCGGCAAAACGTCCGCATATTTAGCCATGCGTGAAGCCGCCGACCGTGCGCGCTTGCGTTATGAACTTCAGCAGGCGTCGTGGTGTTGGGATAAGTATTGCGAAGATTCTATGCGCTCCATGGGCGTGAGCGAAAAGGCTGAGCAGATGCTTCACATGGGTGAGCGTCAAAACGAAGCCATGGACTTTGAACGCGACCTCTTACAAGAAGAATCGCCATGAGCACGTACCGCAGTATCATTATAGTTTTATTTTTAATTGTGCACATTCTTTACAAATTTCCACTGTGTTTTGGTTGTACATGTACCTCACGTCGCGCTTGCCGCGCCCTCGCCGATGGATGTTTCACAAATTTTATCGTAGAGCGCCGAAAGGTTCTCATTCGCCTTGACGACATCCGTCATCAACGTTTTAAACGGTGCAACGTCTGCGCTCGATCGGTGCTGCTCAATCAAATGCAGCGCACGTAACGCACTGCGAAGTAAATCTTCATTACGATCAATTTCTTGCTGCACAGCGTCGCGTTTCATACGCGCCGTCAATGTCTTTTCCAAAGGTTCGCACATGTGCTCCAACGACGCGAGCACAGCGTCGGTGGAATTGGGCGCCATACCTTCGGTCAATTTCATCAGAATACCGTGAACGATCATTTTCACGTCATAATGATCACCTAAACCACTCGGCAACGTGGATACAATATCACGAGCGTTGACTAATCCACTGCATGAGTCTAGCACAGTGTTCACGCACTCAAACGCTGCTTTGCGGCAATCCAATCCATCGTCCACGGTGTGCTTAAAGGCGCCGAGGTCCATGACACGCACAAGCTCAGGTACGATGACTGTTTGTTCAAGTAACTTGGGCATAATTTCCGCCAAAAGCGGAGCGATCAGCGTGCTTTCGCGATGAGTGACAGCGTTCATGGTTTTGATAACTGCCGTGCGTACGTTGACGTCTGCATCCACGATGGCGCGCATGAAATCCTCCAAGCGCAATTTGTCTCGAATCTTTGTCAGCTCCCCTCTTTCACTGGCTAGCACGGTGAACTTGAGCGCAGACACTAAAGTTGCCTTTTCAAGTGGATCGGCACTTTGATCAAATCTATTGTGTAATTCTTGCACGAGCTTGACTGGGTCAGAGCCTGCGAGACGACCGAGGCATTCCGCGACGACATTGCGCACCCCTTCTTCGGATGATCTCGCATGTGAAAAAAGTATGGCTAATATGCCGCTTGATTCCTGATCATTTAAATTTCCAACCAAGATGACCTCGCGAAGTGCTTGCAAGAGCGAATATTGGTGGGCCACGTTTTCGTCTTTGAGCTTACTCATCATTAACGGAAGGTACTTGTTGCGGTTGCCGACGGCGACGCGACCAAGCGCCAACGCTGATGCTCCTTTGACATCGTCTCCATAGCTGTCAAACGCGGAAAACATGATGGTCTCCAAATCTTTGCTCGCCGACAGGTCGGTTAAGCGCCCAATTTCACCAATGCATAGCAAAGTGAACAATGCTTCAATGCCGCTTGCAGTTTTGAGTTTTAATAACAATGCCTCCATCGTGGCGTTCGTCGCCAATGCGCCCGCGGCGATGCACACTGCCGCCGCACATTTCGCCAAATTGTGCGCCACAAACTGACTCGATGTCTCATCAATGCCTTGGATTGCAAACACATCATCCAATAGCTTCTGATACGGGACAATTTGAGCGTTGACGATGGACATGTACAGCTCTTGCAGTGACTTGGACGTTTGGCGTTGCACCAATGGCGAGCGCGAGAGTCCGAGTACGAGTGAAAGTGCTGTCGTGGAAATTTCACGAGCGGCACCTGGAAATGCATCAGCGCTAGAAGCGATTCTCGTTAACAAGTTCACCGAGAGCGTGGCCAAGTGTAAATCTTCTTCATTGATCAACGTTGCGGCTTCGATGACGATGGGTTGCACGTCTGGATCCTGAAGCGCCGCTCGATGCGAAGAAATCAACGCCGTGAGCGCCGCAAGAGCGTTTTCACGCAGTGATTTATTCGCCTTACGTAAAAACCCAGTCAATTCGTGCATAATGGATGTTGCCACGGCGGAAAGATCAATCGGACGCGAGGAGCTCGCGATCATTGCAAACGCCCGAACGGCAGCGAGGCGCGTGGTTTCATTTCTCGAGCGTTCCAGGAGCAATCCGAGCGCGCGTGACTGGTCTGATGCGTTAACCACGTCATTTAATTGTGCTAAAATCACCCCACACGCATGAATTGCGGCATCCTTGACCTCTTGATCCTCGTCCGAAGCATCAAGCTTCGTCAACACCGCGTCGAGCAACGATTTGATGTGCTTGATGTATTCATCTGACATGGTAGTCGACGCGTCGCGTCTTAAAACAGTCACCAAAGCCGCGCACGCGTGCAAAGCCTGTGCAACAAGTTTGTAGTACTTGTCAGCGACAGCGGCAAAAATCGAAGGTAAGATGGCGTGCACAAACGGCGCCAAAGCGTCGTCATTTCCAGATTCGCACACCGTGCAAATGAACGTGAGCGCTTCAATCCGCGCCGAACTCTCACGCGATTTATCCTCAATGCATCTTTCAACTGCAGCCATGAGAGTATTTCGTACGTCATCGTCCGTAACATCACTCATGACGCTCGGGAATACCGATGCAATCGAGCTAAGAAGCGTGAACGCGGCGACTTGCATCTTTGGCCACTTTGAGCTCGACTCTCGAACGACGACGCGGACGATTTCAGTGGCTGTCGCGCGCAACTTTGAGCACAACGCCGAATGCGGGTCATGTGCGAGAGACTTTGATGCGACATGCATGACATCACCAATCACGGAAAAAATGTCTAACTGCACGCTTTGTTCGCGGTCTTTTGTTCGCGACAAAAGTTTGGCGATGACGTCGTCAAAATTGCTCGTCACGGTGGCTTCGGGTACGGAATGCAACATTGCACCAAGCATCTTCGCCGCCGCTCGGCGCACCTTCCAGCTTTCATCATCATCCTCATCATCGTACATGTCGTCATCGTCATCGCTGTATCCTTCGTTCTCGTCGTCGTACGCATCCATGTCCTCAGTTTCGTCGTCGTCAAAGTTTGGATCGTATGAAAGATATTTGAGCGCGAGCGCGACGACGGCTGAGCTCTTGTCATCCCCATGGACACACATCGGGCACGCCGTGATAAAATATTCAATGGCTTGCAGCGCACTCTCAATGTTCACAATAGCTTCTTCGTCATAGTCATCTGTAGTTTTCTCGCATACTTGAGTGAGCAAAGGCAACGCGCGTTCCGCGTGGTCGTTGAATCGAAAACCGACGGCGCGCGCCGTCGCACCCAAAATAAACGTGTACAAATCACTCTTGCCCTTAGACGCCACCTTGGAAGCTAAAATACCTGTCACAGTCTTCACCGACTCCCCAAGTGTCGACTCGCGCGTGAGCGTCGGGAGCAACGCGAGACACTGCGCCGCCCGCTTGCGCGTGCCCGTCTTTCCGCGCTCCAAATGCCCCAACAACGCGCGTTGAAGATCCAGCGCCTGTTCCTCGCGAAGTTTCACATGCGACGTTTGCGACAATGTTGTAATTAACGCATGCAACACGTCCACGGCTTCTGCGGCGATATTAATCTCATCCGCCGTCGCGCCATCCTTTGCCCCGCGCTCGACGCTCGCCGTCAATCCCGCGGAATACGTCTGCAACGTCACCTCCCACGCCTCGTGTTCAAATGTTCCAATATCCACGGCAATTATTTTCAAACACATCGCCGACGCATCCCGTCGCTCGCAATCCTTCCCCACGCTCTCCAATCCCGCACACAATGTCTTCGCGCACGCCGACGCGTTCTCCGCGCGCGCGCGTCTCAACAACAACGGTACGCACTTCATCGCCAACGACGATACATCTGGCGACTGATCATACACCGCACGCATCAACGCATCAAGCACAGACGTCTCCACCTCCACAGATGCGCACAAAAACGTATCCTTGGCGAGTTCTTTCAGTAAATCACTACACGCCATGTACCTGTAATCTGTAGCATCCATCCGTCAGTCATCTCGTCCCTTGATTCGCCTCTGGATTCGTTCGCACCTTTATCGGGAGATTGGATCTTATCCAACGCCCCCGCGAGCGTGCTTCGAGACGCCATGCTCGTCCGCGCGCGTCTGCGTCGACCGATGCCGATGCCGTTGGATTTTTGGTCAACCACTTGGAGCGCCTCGACGTCGCGAGGGGGTGCCCCTCGAATCATGATTGGTCAAAATCCAACTCTGAAAAGTTTTCGAGTTCGCGGGCCGCGTCAGTGACACGCGCGCGGTTCCATGGGGTCGTACGCGTCGATGTTCACCGCGCGCGCGATGCGTCCAGGGTCGCGTCGCATCGCATCATCGTCAGCGTCGTCGGCGGCGGCGCGTCGCGCGTGCGGCGCGCCGCTGACGACGATGGGTGGGGCGGCGGCGGCGCAGGTTCGGGCGGCGGCGCGCCCGGCGCGCGGGGCGAGCGCTGGCGCCGTGGATGCCGATGCCGATGGCCATGCTGACGCGACGTCTCCCGCGTATCAGTTGATTACGTTTTTTCGCTTCGCTCGGGTGGAGGATCCCGAGGCGGAGGTGGAGCGACATCGCGCGCGCATCGCCGAACGCGGGTGGGACTTGCGCGGACGGATATACGTGAACGAGCAAGGGATAAACGCGCAGATGAGCGGAAAGGGGCGAGATGGGGAGGAATACGCGAAGTGGGTTGAGTCTGATGCGCGGTTTGCGGGGATGCGGATATCGGTGTATCCGATGGAGGAACAGGCGCACCCAAGGCTGGCGTTGCGGTACAAGCCGAATTTGGTGCAACTCGAGGGCGGGACAAATCATTTGCCGTTGACGAATCCAGAAGCGCGTGCGAAGCCGCTCACTCCGGAGGAATGGCATGAAAATTTGAAGAAAGTGAGTGCTGGGGGTGAAGATGCGCCGTTACTACTTGATGTAAGAAATGGTTACGAGTGGGACGTCGGGCACTTTCGAGGCGCCGAGCGACCAGTTCAAGAGTCTTTTCGAGAGACAGTGTACACGAATGTCCAGGAAGGCCTTGGGCCGTTAGCAAAGGTTGATAAAGATAAACCAATCATGATGTATTGCACGGGTGGCATTCGATGCGACGTGTATTCAACAGTTTTGCGCGAGCAAGGCTACAAGAATGTCTTCACCCTCGAAGGCGGCGTACAGGCGTACTTTGACAAGTTTGGTAAACGAGACGATCAATTGTGGGACGACCACTTATTCGTTTTTGATAGTCGACTTGCGATGTCACCAGACGGGCGTCCGAGCGCGGAGCTCGGCGAGGCAGCGGCGACTTTGCGTTGCTATTGTTGCGGGCAAAACACCGCGCCGCCGCCGCATCGCAATTGCCCCAACGTCGATTGCAACCGTCTCTTCTTAGTTTGCGAAGGCTGCAAGAACAAGCTCGATGGATTCTGCTGCGAAGCTTGCACAAAAGCCACGCATATTCGACCAGCCCTCGTCGTACCCGGACGTTATCAAAAGTACAGGGCTTATGATTCAGAAGAAAGTCGAGCGTCGAGACGTGGGCCCGGACGTCGGTTACGAAAAGAACGCCGCCGAGAGCGCCGTAAGCTCGAGCTCGCGGCGTACGTTCTCGAACACATGACAAGCGCAGATGAAGATCGCGCCCGTTTGGTTCAGTCGAGTGGTGGCACATTCGCCGACCGCACTCGCAGCCTCGTTCAAGCAAAGCAAACAATTGAAACGGATTCCGACGTAGACACCGAGTCTGACAATAACGACGATTCTGACGATGGGTCTGAAGAAGGCCGTGCGATCAATCCCGCGTTGAGTAGATATAGCAAACAACGAGCCACTCTTCGTGAAGCTTTTGCGGTTCTCGCAGAGAATGAACGAACGCCAGAAAACTTGGTGAAAGCCGCCGAAGACATTGCGTTGGAACGTTCGCGAATGAAAAAAGCACCCTTTGAACAGGAAGCGCCAATGATGTAGTCGACGATGATGTAAAACAAAAAGAATTCTTTATTCATTATTATAAAATGGTCACTCGGAGTCGCATAGATGATGCTCTCGAGTTTTCTGATGTACCATATTTTACAGACAAGCACTTATTAATCGTAGTTTTATTGTTTTATTGACGCAGCCATCAAGGCGCATCTGCGCCTCAATTCGGCGGACGAACCGTAATGGATAAAATATTGTTCCCAATAGGTTTCATGTGCAATGCGTTTTTAGCAGCCAGCGCATCGAGCTCATTTCGGAAGTTGACCACGCCAATTCCCGTACACAAACCAGTCCATTCGTCTCGAAGAACTTGCGCGGAGATGATGGCGCCGTACGGCGAGAAAAGTTGGTACATCATCAACTCATTGGCAGTGATCGGTAAATTCTGTACACATGTCATGTAGAAACTCGGTGTTGATCTGTTCACAGTTTGTTGCGCCGAAAATCCAGGGGCATAAAGCGATTGCACATTTGGCTGCTGCTGCTGCTGCTGTTGCGCGTGTTGTCTCGACGACGTCCCGTACTCGCGTGGGGTATCAAATCGCGACGGCGATGAACCGAGTATTGCCGCGGCAGCAACGTCCTCCTCACTTGGTGCAAAGACACCGAGCAAATCGTTGAGACTGTTGCTTGAAGTAATAGTCTTGATCCCCATGCTGTTGAACATGTCGTTGAAGTGCATTTCGTCGTGCGCCGAGTCGTCTCGTCGAGGCGTCAACTTCGCTGGTGCCACTATCGGTGTCGGCAGCGCTGATGGTGATACGAATGACGAAGTCTGCGGCGGTGACGAACCTTGCGTGCGCTTGTTTTTACCTTGAGGCTCAGCATAACGCACGACGAGTGGGGTAGACACGCCGACCAACATTCGACCGTTGCCGAGCGTCACCGCATCCGTGGCTTCGGAATCTCGTAAAAAACGAATCAACGCCCCACTTGACGTGCTCTTATTGGCATGTAATAAACGACATTCGATAATGTGTCCGAATTCGCTAAAGTATGTCTTCAAGTCATCATGCGTCCAATTCGGAGGCAGTCCCTTGACGTAAATGTTATCGCTCGGCGGCGCGTTTGACGTCGGATTCGCGTCGTCGCTTTCACCATCCGTATTCGCAAACTTCACCTCCAACGTCTTCCCAGCGTACTCCTTCCCATGAAATTTCGTAATCGCATCCGCCGCCTTATCCACCTCTGCAAACTTGACAAATCCAAACCCCCGACTGCGATTCGTGCTCACGTCGCGAATCACGCAACACGACCGCACCTCCCCGCACGCCTCAAACAACCGTCTCAACATCAATTCATCGATGCGATCCGATATATTCTTCACGTACAAATTCGCATGCGTCTTCGTCATCGTCATCGACGACCCAGTACCACTCGACGCCCACGATCTCGCCCCAAGGCTTCGCGGAGACGACCCAGATCCATCCCCATCCTCCCCATCCGTCGCCCTGTGTCGTCTCGCGCGGTCGAACGCCCCATCGTCATCGCCACAATTCACGATATCCCGCGGCGCCGAACGCGCGCGCACCGCCGCCGCCACCGCGTGTCCATCAACACCACCCCCGTGCATCATCATCGCCTCCATCGACGACGTCGCGCGCGCGCGCACGACGCACCGCGAATCAAAATCACAAATCAACGCCAGTCACCCACGAATATTCCGCCCGCGAACGACGACGCGCGCGTCCTCGTCGAATCGAATGATCCCCGTCGCCGCGCGCGCGCGCGTCGTCGTCGATCGCGATCGCGATCGTCGTCGGCCGAAAAAACACGCGTACGAATACGAACTAAAACGTGCGCGACCGCGAAGGACCGCGACCGCGTCGCACACTCGCGACGACCTCGCGCGACCGATGACGGACGAAACGTCGCTTCGTACCGTCGTTTCGCGCGCGAGGCGGGGCGATGTCGACCCACCCATCGAGGGGTGCGACGGGAAACCCATCGCGCGCGACACGCACACGTATATAGGCGTTCGGGGGTGCGTCGTGCGACGATCGTGGGGGTCGTGGTTCGATTTTATCGATGGTGTGATAAATGCGTGGGCGTGCGGTGGAGATGTGTGTAGTGTGCGTGCGTTTCGGGCGATGTGTGTGTGTGTGTGTGTGTGCACCGGTCGGTCGGTCGGTCGGTCGGTCGGACGGACGGTCACGCACACAAAAATCGCGATTACGGGTGCGTGGCGGCGGCGCCCGGCGTCGAGAGGCCTGAGGCGACGCGCGTTGGTTTTTGAAAGATGATGATGATGATGACGATGGATGATGATGGGTGCGCGGCGCGAGTGTGTCGCACGCACGGAAGCCACGCGAGTGTGTGTGTGTCGGACGTCGGACGCCATGGGAAGCGGTGATGATGATAAGAAAGCCTTCATGGCGGTGTTCGATGAACTCGCGGCTGGGCTCGTGGAGGACGAGGTGAAGGATGGGCAAGTGGCGATCGCGGTGGCGTGGATAAAGCGCATGATTGCGTATAACGTGCCGCACGGGAAGCTTAATCGGGGACTTGCGGTGGTGGATGGTGTGCGGGCGTTGAAGCAAGCACAAGGTGAGGACGTGGATGCGGATACGATGAAGCGAGCGATGGTTGTCGGGTGGTGTATTGAGTTTTTACAGGCGTACTTCTTGGTGGCGGATGACATCATGGATGAGAGCGTGACGCGAAGAGGACAACCGTGCTGGTATAGACAACCGGATGTGAAGATGACGGCGATCAACGATGGTATTTTGCTTGAGATGATGTTGTACAAGTGCTTGAAGAAGTACTGCAAGGGCTTGGAATGCTACGGTGACCTCGTGGAGTTGTTCCACGACGTGACGTACCAAACGGCGAGCGGTCAGTTGATTGATTTAATCACCGCCCCAATCGGCGAAGTTGACTTGAGCAAGTACACCATGGAGGCGTACATGCGCATTGTCACGTATAAGACGGCGTTCTACACGTTCTACCTCCCGGCGGCGTGCGCCATGCGCTTGTGTGGTGTCAAGGATGAGTCGGCGTACGAAAAAGCGAATGAAATTTGCATTAAACTCGGACAATTCTTTCAAATCCAAGACGATTATTTGGATTGCTATGGTAACCCGGAAGTCATCGGGAAGATCGGCACGGATATCCAAGACAACAAGTGCGGCTGGTTGGTTGTGCAAGCGTTGTTGAAGTGCAACGAAGATCAAAGAAAGATCATTGAAGAAAACTACGGGAAGAAGGATGCGGAGTGCGAGAAGAAGATCAAACAACTCTATTTGGATCTTGATATCGAGGCTGTGTACAAGAAATATGAAGAAGAATCATACGCTGACCTCAAGGCGATCATGGAAGACCAAAAGGTGTTGCCTGAAGGTCTCTTTGGCGCCATGCTTGCGAAGATCTACAAGCGCCAAAAGTAATATTTTTATTTAATAATACAGACAGCTGAAGATTGATTTAAAACGCTCGTGCGCGCGCTACGTAAACACACGTATGATTACATTTTTTACGTAAACATCGGGCTTGAAGGAGTGCTAAGCATGCTATTTGGAGTGGAGTGCGACATTTCGCGCTCACTCTTCGCGGCTCGCATCGAGGCTTCCTCCATGGCTTCAAAGAGCTTTTCGTGATAGTCGCGCACCACATCTCGCAATTCATGGTACTTGCGCACAAGAGCGTCCATATCACGATTGTGATTTTCAATTAGGGCTTTCGTTTTCTGCTCAATCATAGCGAGTTGGCTCTTGTTTTCTTCTTCCCTTGCGCGCTGAGAACCCACTCGGGCTTGCGTCGCAGCGAGTTCATCTTTCGCAGCTTTTAAAGCCGCGAGTGCAGCTTCTTCTTTGAGTTTTCCTTGAGATTTCAATCGGGTCATCTTTTCATCCAAACTTTGTTTCTGACGCTGAAGTTGTTCGATTTTGGCATCCAACTTCCAGATTTCTTCTTCCTTCTCCACCGTCTCAGCCTCTAACGCTCGTAATTTGGCTTCAGCTTCCTCTTTGCTTTTGACATCCGCTTCAATTTCTTGCATAAGTGCGATTGCTTCCTTTAAATTCGCCTCGGCCTGTTGCACTTGTACAATTTTTTCCTGAGTTTCTTTGAGTGTACGCTGATTTTCTTCCTCTTGTTGCGCCTCGCGCTCGCGTTGCGCTTCGTCCTCACCCATTTGACTCGCCTGCTCGGCTTCAAGCGCTTCAAGTTCTTTACGCATGGCTTCCTCTTTTTCCAATGCTTCTCTGAGTTCCTCTTCGGCTGCTGCCAGTTCGGCATCTTGCTCAGCATCTTTAAGCTTGATTGCCGCAATTTGCTCCTCTAAACTTGCCAACTCGAGAGCCTCTTCTTCGGGATTTGAGTCGCGAGCTGCGGCTTCTTGCTCAGCGACCAGCGCTTTTAAACGCGCATTTTCTTCTTGTGCCTCCTTCAGAGAGCGCTCGATCTCTTCTTGTTCTAATAACTCATTTTCATACTCAATCAAACGCTCTTCTCTGAACTTTGCAAAGTTGATAATCGCGCTTAAATTTCTTCGCGTGCGCCCGTACTCAGGCTTGAAGATATCCTTCAGCCCAAAGTCATCAATCCCGACCCCTTCCGCGAGATCTCGCATCGCTCGAATAAACGCCAAATTCGGTATCGCTTCGAGATACATTTCTGGATTTTCTAATTGCGCCAAGGCCTCTTCATTTATCTCTGAACGCGTCGCCGCGTCCACGCCCGTTAATATTTCAAGCAAACCTTCATACGCCGTGCGTATAGCATCGTGCGTCGGTCGCAGCAAGTCCCGTTCGTCCAGACTCACGTCCAACTCTCGCAAGCACGCCAAGATCTCCGAGTTACTTAAGATTGGGAACGAGTACGTCGGCGTAGGTGTCGTCATGTCCCTCGCGCAATTCAAACGACCGTTCGTCCGCGCGGTGGTGGAGCTCGCGGATTACTCGCGTTTATCGACAACACCGGCGCGTCGCGTGCGGGCGATCGACAGACACGACAATGTACGTCTCGTGTGCGTTCAAATGCGCGTGCGCGTGCGTACGTGCGTACGTGCGAACGTGTGCTACGTCGTGATGAGCGTGCTGGTATGACGCTGCGACGCCACACACACGAGACGCGCGAGCGGCACAACGCGACGCCATGGCTGACGGCGACGGCGCGTTGCGCGTCGACGAGGAGGTTGATGCGACCGTTCCCGACGTAGTAGCAGACGCTTCGCGCGCGTCGGCGGATGCACCAAACGCTGCGGCCGCGTCCGAGGCGGCGCTGGCGGCGTGCGTAAAACAACTCGAGTGGTACTTTAGCGACAATAACGTGGTCACGGACGCATGGTTGCGCGAGCGCATCGCTGCAGATGTCGATGGTTGGGTGCCTTTGCGCGTGATGTGCTGCGATTGTCCAAAGTTGGCCAAGCTGGTGCGCGCAGCGGCGAAGTCGAAGGATGTCGAGACGGCGTGGCCAGCGGTGGTCCCGCTCGCGTTGAGAACAGTGCCGAGCGTCGTGGTGGAGATGAACGAAGATGGGACCGCGGTGCGACGCATAGAACCACTACCGGATATTGATTTGGAAGCGACGCAGGCGCGGACGACGGTGGTGGAGAACTTCAAGACAAACGCCGACTGGCGCGTGGAGGACATCAAAGAAATGTTTTCGGCGGCTGGAGAAGTCGTAAACGTGCGCGTTAGACATCCCGGGCAAAAACCACTCGAACTTGAAAAGCCTCTTGGTTTAGATTTAGTCGTCACGCAGTCGTCTAGGACGCATGCACTCGTGGAGTTTGCGAGCGAGGGCGACGCTGCAAAAGCTGTACAAATGTTGGACAACTCAAACGATTGGAGAAACGGTATGCGTGTCAAGCTTTTGGTGAAGCCAGGGGCGAAGAAAAAGAAGATTAAGAATAAGCCCACTAAAACTGAAGCCAGTCCGCGTGAAGATGGCGAGGAAGGAGACGAAAATGACAACACTGATGACCCAAAACCACCGAAGAAGGAACGTCGACAGAAAAAAGATTACTCAAAGTGGGCTTCAGCAGGCGCGTTCAAGGAGAATCAAACGTCGATGACGATCATTGCCGATGACCCGGATCACGGGACGATTGCGAATGACTTAGCTCGCAAACTCGTCGTTAAAAAACAGCCCACGATGCCAGCGGAGGACGGTTCGCCGGGCTTTACGCGCGCGCGCACGGCGCGAACAGTAGACAGTGAACTCTAGAATTCATAGATTATTACAATAGTACATTTCTTTAACCGACGTTGGCATCCGTGAGCGAGGCGCACGTGCATTGCCCAGCGCTCGTCATCATGGGCGCGCCTTTCCAGTTTGCGCCCTTTGAACCGTCGGTGCCCAAACCTTGTGAAACACCTTCCCAAATTTTCTTCTTCGCCACCTTATTCACGCCGTGTGGTTCAATATTCTCAGCGTCTCCCCACGTGATACGCTCACCAGGAGTCGATCCTTCAGGGGCCACGAGGAGTTCGACATTTTCATGTGCCGCGTCGGACGCCGCGAGCAACATGCCGTTAGACTTCACACCCGCCATATTACGAGGCTTCAAGTTCGCCACGACGACAACAAGCTTACCTAACACATCATCCTTACTCATATACTGTGCCAAGCCCGAACAAATCAAACGTGGTTCGTCTTCGCCACATTCTACGGTTTCAATATACAACTTGTCGCTCTCCGGGTGGTTTTCGACGCTCAATACCTTTCCAACCTTCAACTCCATACCGAGCAAGTCTTCGGTCAACTCTGCGCTCGCCACCGACCCATCCGATGCTGCTGACGCCGCATCTGCGCTCGCCCCGCTCCCAAAGTCCGTTCCTACGCTTCCGCCCGCCGCCGGCACCTTGATGAACGGCGCCTCCCAGTTACTGCTCTCTTTCAACATGGCTTCAATATTATCGAACTCCACGGGTTCATCTTCGCGCATCCAATCTTCCGCCATCAAATTTTCTCTCCCAGGCGCTTCGTACTCCTCGACGTCCGATAAATCTAACTCCCGAAGCTGTCCAAACCAATTAATGATCCCGTGCACCTTTGGCGTCCAGTCTGCGATTTCCTCGTCGGTGATGTCCATCGCCGCCATCTCTGCGAGCGCGCGCAAATCCGGTAACGGCGGCAACGGCGGTAAATCTTCTGGCGCTACGCGCTTAATCTTCACCGTCGTCGGGTTCTGCTCTTCATCGAGCTTTATCGGCGTCGATTTCGCATCGAACGCCGCTGGGCGCCATGACGTCCTTGACGACGACGTCGTTCGCGCGCGTCGCCACGCGCTCTGACGCGCCGCGGGCGCCGAGGCGGAGATAGAAATCATATCAATCGATGCGCGTGCGCGTCTGGTGACGTGCGCGTGTCGTGGCGCGTGTGCGAGCGCGAACGAATGGCGCACCAACCCGCAAGGGTTTCCTCGAGACACCGCCGGGTCAACAGACACATTGCGCGACGGTCCATCTTCCCCGGCGTCGGCATACGCGCGCGCGCGTCAGACCGCGCCGACACCGCCGCAGGACGACGCAAGGGAATACGTTAAAATTTTTACGCTCGCGCATGGCGCGCGTGACGCTCGAGTTACTGCGTCGACGCGCCGAACATAACGACGGGGTGCTGCACACGCTGGAGGAAGTGGCGTTGCACCAGTGCGAGCTCGAGCGCGTGGAGGTGATACAGGATGTGTGTCGGGAATTGAGGATTGTGTTGATGCAAGGAAATGAAATCTCGAAGATTGGTGCGTGGTGATGTCGTGTGTGCTTGAGCGTTGGAGAGATGCGCGCGCTTGTACCCGCCAACGTGACTTTGGACTAACCACCACAAGCGCAGAAAACGTACGCAGGCTCAAGAATCTCGAATACTTGAATTTAGCAATGAATAAAATAACGATGATTGAAAACCTTGAAGGTTGTGAGTCGCTAGTCAAACTCGATCTCACGATGAATGAGATTGCGATGCGTGGATTGTTGAATGTTTCAACGCTCGCGGTCAACATGCACCTGCGGGAATTGTTTCTCATGGGTAATCCGTGCGCCGATGCCGCTGAAGATTATCGATCATTTGTTATTATGAGCGTGCCACAACTCACGCACCTTGATGGATCGGTGATTACTCCTTTGGAACGCATCATTTCTCGACAGAATTATACGCGCGTAGTGCGAGAGTTTGAGATTGTCGCCGCAAACGAAGACGTAAAGCAGACAACAATCGACACTACTAGTGCGAGTGATGTTTCAGTCACGCCTGACATACATCACAATAATCACGCAGTAGCGCACTCAAATGCGTTCGACACGCTACCGGACGATTTCGCCGACGTCAAGCAGAAAAATCAAGGTGACTTTGTCTTTACGCTCACGGAATCCGAAGACGAATCCGCGCTCGAGCTTGAAGTGCGCCTCAACACATTTATTGACACGTCATTGATTCACGTCGATATTCAACCTCGAGTGGTAAGAGTGAAAATTAAAGGCGATTTATTGCAGCTACGGCTATCACATGAGGTAGCCACGGATGCGAGCGTCGCTTCGCGCTCAAAATCAACCGGTAAACTTTTGATTACTATGCCTAAACTAAACTGGCACGTGAAACCACGACTCAAAGGTTCACGTAAAACTAGCGCCAACCCATGCGATCCAGTCGCAAATGTGTCGTACTGCAGTAATGACGCAGCTGCCGAAGAGCCACCAGACGTGATGTAATTCGTGATGTAATTCGTTCATCACTTCCTTTGTCGGCGTGATGTAATCACGATATAATTCTAATTCGTTCATCGTTTCCTTTGTCGGCGTCGTCGGCGGCATCCGTCTCAGACTCAAAAGAACCCAAGGGAACTATTCTCGATCGGTAAGTGTCATTGACAAGCTCGCCAAATCCCGCGTAAAACGCAATGATTGCTGTCACGATGCCCCAAATTGCGCTCGCAAACTGCGTCTTTTCGCTTTGCGGATTTTTGCTCGCTCCGATGAGCAAAAACAATACGGTGAGGAACGCAAAGAGCGTCATTAGCGCGGCATTCGATCGAAAAGAACAAATGAAAAGTGCAGCCGTGAGTACGCCCCACATGATCAAAATGGATTGTTCGGCGATATTGTCGCGCGCGACAATTTCCGAGTAGACCAATGCTTCGTAAACGCCGAATGAAAGCCAGAAACCACCATAACTGCTGAACGCAACCGCGGGGAATTGCTTGCCTTGCGTTGCGGAAATCACACCAGCGATGAGTTGCACCAATCCTCCGAAACCAAACGCGAATCCGATGACAATTCCAGTCGCACTTTGCGCCGATGTGCCGACGCGCAAGTGTCCAATCTGCAACAGGGCAGTTGTCAACGCAAAGGCCCACAATCCGAGCGGACCAACGTTGGCTTGTGCGCGGTCACTCTTCTCCGCGTTTGCTCGTTCGAGCGCTTCTAGGCGACGTTCAATGTTTGCCAAATTTGGCGCGTTCATTGTACAAGAGGGCGCGTAAAATGGCGTCAATGAATGACGCGAGCGCGTAGGCTTTTGCAAAGAAATCTGTGTGTTTTACATGTGGCAAAAAAGTCTATTCAGGCTCTTCTAACTCGCTGAGTAACTTGAGCAGCATGCCACGCTCTTGTTGGAATGCCTCGTCTTCTCGATCGGTTTGGAAGTCCTCGAGATAGGTGATGAGTTTGGCTTTGTTCTTGGACAAAATCATGCCCACCGATGCCGGCTTGTTGGGATTCGCGACAAAGACTTTGAAGATGTGAAACGCTTCGAATTGAATCGATTTTGATTCATCACGAAGCAAGTTCATCATCAAACACAAATTCTCCACTTCACCCACGTACTTGAGCATGACGTTGACGTTGGCGCTGTCTAAAAGAATTTCTCCCAGGAGCTTTAGCGACTGGCGCCGCGTGACGTAGTTGCCCTTTTCCAACAGTTCAGTGTACTTTTTGATAAACTGATCATAGTTGGCACTCAAGAATTCACTAGCGATATCCTTGTGACGCGTCAGCGCCTCACGAAACGTCGCGCTTGCGTCGCTCGCAATTTCAAACGTTTGCAACTGCATATAGTCAAACATTTTCCAGAAGCACTCGCTGTGCAAAATCTTGCGCACCAACGTCTCGTGACGGCACATATCGCGTAACATCGCACCGAACGTCAACGCCACATCAGGATTTTCATATCCACACGCAATTGCTTGCAAAATTTGCGGATTTTCGCTCAATTCTTCAGCAACAATGTCGTGTCCATTCACCGGCGTACGAACGATGCAGTTGAACACCGCCGCGGCGTCCTTGCGAGTTTCAAACGGCAAGTACGGTAAATGCGACACAATCTGTCCAATCAATCCCACCTTATTCGCCTCCTTCACCAACGTCTGCACTGCCGCCTCCGTTGCGTTCGGGCCTTCCCCAAGCAACGCCGAGCGCATCTCCCCGAAATACTTGGTGCAGCTCTCCTCATCCTTCGTGCTCGACCTATCCACCCGTAACCGCTCAAGCGCCGCGTGGCACTTATTCACGATTTCCTCTGGCGTGCGTATCTTCTTTCCAAACATCGTTGCGTGCTCGGCGTTCAATCACGAAACGATTGCTCCCCGACTCGGTTGTTTTCAAACAACCCCACGCGTGCGAACGACGCGCGAGCGATCGACACAGACGCACGAACGACGGCGATCAGCGATCGACGATCGAGTGTCGACGATTGACGACCGTCGATCGACGGCGCGCGTGAGCTCGACCGCGTGCGGCGGCGAACTGCCGGTCGCGACGTCTCGGGGTGCCGAGGCTTTGGAGGTGGCTTTGGGTCACGATTGGTCGATGAGTCCCTCCCCCGAAGAAGAGAGGAATAAATCTCTCTCCAGTGCGCCACTGTGACGCGCCGCGACGATGATGCGCGCGACGACGCGATTCCCCGCGACCAAAACCTCGGCGACCGCACAAGATGGTTCTTCCGCACCGTCATCGTCGTCATCGACGTCCGCCGCGCTGTGCCGCGCGCGCGAAGCGAGCGCGAAACAACGCGCGGCGTTTCAATCCTACACCGCGTCATCCATGATGCCGCGACGCGCTAGAGCGTCTTCAGCCATCGTCCCTCGCGCCGCACCGAAAGATTTAAACGTATTCGTTGAATCATTTTTCGATCTCGCCAACACCGTCGCGGGCGGGCGCGATGCGGGCGGGTTTAATCGCCTGAGCGATCGCATCGGCGAGGATGTCTACGTCCAAGTGCACGAGTGGCGATTGTACACGCGGGACATGAAGTTTGCCGATGGTTTAGCCAAAGTATTCGCGGTAAAACTCGCGGCGAATGGGAATAAATTCTCAGATGATGTTTTAAACGAGGTTTTGGATACGGTGCGCGTGCCCATGGGTGGGGGGAAATCCGACGCCAAGCTTCGCGACTTGTGTCCGAGCGCGTCGGTCAACGCGTTGAGAAACATCTTACAAGACTACGTCGACGATCGCTTGTGAGCGCGGCGCGAGGCGTCGATGGCGTCGATGTGATAGAACCCATGTACACCACCGCGACCGCGAGCGCGAGCGATCCATCGATAATACACACCACGAATTAGAGTACTATAGCGCGTTGCAACGCACACAACAAACCATTCCAAATGTTTCTTTCCTCCTTCAGGTCTTATCTAATAAATAGGGCTAAAAATGAGACTCACGACCAATCATGACCAGGGACGATCCACCCATCCACAACACGCCCTCGACATCGGCATGGATGAGATGCGTGAATGGCGCCGACGCCGCCGGCGCGACACACATCGACGCGCTTCGATCGTCACGCACGCACACCCGCGCGTTGCATCACACGATCTCATCGTCCGTCACCGCACGCACACACCCAATCTACGCAACCACTATGGCATCCATGGCGACGCCGATGACGGCGTCTGTCCCGCGAACCCTCGCGGCGGCGGCGTCCAAGCGATCGAACGCGTCTGCGCGCCGCGCGACGTCCTTGCGCGCGACCGCACCGACGTTGGACATTAACACGAAAATTTTCGAAAAGGAAATCGTCGACGTGGCGGGTGAACAAGAGTACATCGTGCGCGGTGGTCGTCACTTGTTCGCCAAGCTCCCCGAGGCGTTGAAGGATATTAAAACCATCGGCGTCATCGGGTGGGGGTCGCAAGCGCCCGCTCAGGGGCAAAACTTCCGTGATTCTTTGGTCGAGGCTGGGATGACGGATGTGAAGGTGTGCGTTGGATTGCGCCCGTCGAGTGCGTCGATGAACGAGGCGCGCGCGTGCGGGTTCAATGAAGCCGACGGGACGCTCGGGGAAACCTTTGACGTCATCGCCAAGTCCGACTTGGTGATGTTGTTGATCTCTGATGCGGCGCAAGCGAAGATGTACCCGCGCATTTTGGCGGCGATGAAGCCGGGTTCCACGCTTGGTTTGTCCCACGGTTTCTTGCTCGGTGTTATGAACTCTGAAGGTGCCAAGTTCCGCGAAGACATCAACGTCGTGCTCGTCGCCCCGAAGGGCATGGGTCCGTCTGTGCGTCGTTTGTATGAACAAGGTAAGACCACGAACGGTGCGGGTATCAACGCCTCTTTCGCGGTTCACCAAGATGCCACCGGTAACGCTACTGACATTGCCCTCGGCTGGTCCGTTGCCGTCGGCTCTCCGTTCACCTTTGCCACGACGCTCGAAATGGAGTACCGCTCTGACATTTACGGCGAGCGCGGCATCTTGCTCGGTGGTGTTCACGGCATTGTCGAGTCTTTGTTCCGCCGCTACACGCGCGAACAAGGTATGTCTGATGAAGATGCGTTCAAGAACACCGTCGAATGCATCACTGGTCCGATCACCAAGATCATCTCCACCAAGGGCATCAAGGCTGTGTACGAAGCCGTCGAAGACAAGAAGACCTTCATGGAAGCGTACTCTGCGGCGTACAGACCGACCAAGGACATTCACTACGAATGCTATGAAGAAGTGCAATCCACGAACGAAATTCGTTCTGTCGTCATGGCTGGCGATCGCTTCGACCGCTTCCCGATGGGTAAGATTGACGGCACTTACATGTGGAAGGTTGGCGAAAAGGTTCGCGCCGAACGCGTCGAAAGCGAAATTCCGCTCAACGCGTTCACCGCTGGTGTTTACTGCGCGTGCATGATGTCCCAAATCGACACTCTCCGCGAAAAGGGTCACTCTTACTCTGAAGTCTGCAACGAGTCCGTCATCGAAGCCGTCGACTCTCTCAACCCGTACATGCACGCCCGTGGCGTCGCCTTCATGGTTGACAACTGCTCGTACACTGCCCGTCTCGGTGCGCGCAAGTGGGCCCCGCGTTACGACTACATCCTTGACCAACAAGCGTACACTGCGTACGATGCTGGTGCCAAGGTCGATCCGGAAATCGAAGCTGCGTTCATGAACAACCCGGCGCACATTGCTATTGCCAAGTGCTGCGAACTCCGCCCGTCTGTCGACATCTCCGTCTCCGCCTCTGGCTCTGACGGCGTCGGCGGCGCTCGCATGGAATTCAAGAGCGACAAGGCCACCAGCGCGTAAATCACGTAAATCACACGTGCGTTGCGTAGTTTCTCTAGAGCATTTCAATATACCAATACAGATTTATTATCGAAACCTTTCTCTCATTCAGCGTCGAATCCAGCGCGCGAACGCGCCCGGCGCGCGCCTCACACCACCGCCCCAAATGGATAATCTTCGACGACGCGTGGATGAAATCGAGGCGTTGATTGCGATATTTGGCGACGAGAACATCGAACTCGAAGATTCAGATGCGTACGCCGATGCCGTTCGCGCTCTCGACGCGAATAACGAGGCGTGTTCAACGACGACGACGGCGTTTTGTATAAAGTGTACAGTCACTGACGACGACGACGACGACGACGATGGACGCGCGAAAGCGAGCGCGCGGTGTGTGGTGTCGCTCAAGCTCCCCAGTGGTTACCCCGAAGACGCGTGCCTGGACGTGGTGTCCATCATGAGCGACGACTTGAGCCGCGAGACAGTCGCCACTCTGCTCGTGGACGCGCGGAGCCGAACGGCGTCTACGCGCGGCAATGAATGCGCGTTTGAAACGCTCACGGACATCACCGAGGCATTTAAATCACACATGGCGACTGCGAGGGCGATTGTTGAAAACCAAGCTGACGAGGAAGTCGACGAGGAATTCCATGCTATGATAAAAATTGACCACATGAATGACTCTAAAGCGTATTTGACAACGTTGAAAAAGTGGGCCGACGCGCTCGGGCTTGGCGTGCGCGTATTTCATAAAGCACAATCGACTGGGGTCAAACGCATTGAAGGCGTTTTTGTCGCCTTGTGGGGCTCGAACGAAAGCATCAAGACTTTCTTGACCCGCCTTAGAACCGAGTTGGTTGACGTCGACGCGCGAGGAGCGAAATGTAAAGAACGACAGTCGACTTTATTGTGCCACAGGTCGTCTAAAACCGTCAAAGTTGGCGAAAATGCGGTGGAAATGTTTGAAGGTTTTGTTGTGGAGGATCCTTATCCAGATGAAGATGCACTCGAGGCACAGCTCGCGCGATTAAATTTGTTGCACGTCGGCGACGGTAGCCAACGCTTCGTGTAAACTATTGTAAAACTACTGTACTATTCGTCTTTCAGCGACAGAACGCCTAAGCGCCGCTATGTAATCCTAAATCTTTCCACGTGTTCTCATCCGAGGTCCCATCCGCGGTTTCTACGGCGATCCATGCGTGTCCGTTAGTCTCAACCGCACGCTTTTTAAACGCGAATCCAAACACACACCGCACGCACGCACGCACCGTTCGCATCATCCGCGTCATCCGCGGGAGGCACCATACCAGGACCAAGTTGCACATCTACACCGCGCGAACCCCAGCGAACCCCGTCAGTACCTCAACGCGCGAGCGCGAGCGCAACGGTTGCGGTGAAGACTCAAAAAAAAACAGCTCTCTCGCGCGCGCACCGTCATCGGGCAACGCATCCCGCGCCCACTCGTCATCGACGATATCAATCACGCGGTAATCGCGCACGGCGTCGTACGCGTCATCGCTCCGCGTCGATGACATCGCGTCGCGCGCGAGTGCCGCCCCAGCGGCGCGCGCGTCCCAGTGGCCCAGGACGGCGTGTATGGATCACATATGGGTAAACAGTATGAATCCCCATCCGTCGGTTCACAGGGAGCCTCATCATTATCCACAACGCGCGGAGCCATTCGCGTCGCTCGTCGGCACACCGCGACTCGCGCGCGCGCCCCGTCGCGAGCGATGACGCCGAAAACTCGCGATGCGCCCGTGCCGAATGCGTTCGGTGCCGCGTACGCGTCGTGCGCGCGACGCGCGTTCGCGACGATGACGATGGGTGGATTAGCGCACAGGGGTGCGACGACGCCTTCGGCGACGGCGACGGGGGGCGCGATGACGACGTTCGCGGCGTCGAGCGCGAATGAAGCCTCGGCTGGGGTGAAATTTGCAAAGGATGTGTTTGCGGGCACGTGTGGGGGGATTACGGTGACGTTGCTCGGGCATCCATTCGACACGGTGAAGGTGCTGTTGCAGACGCAGAGTACGAAGAATCCAGTGTACTCGGGCGCGGTGGATGCGGCGTCGAAGGTGATTAAATCTGAGGGCGTGGCGGGGTTATATCGTGGTGTGCAATCGCCTCTCGCGGGGCAGATGTTTTTCAGGGCGACGTTGTTCTTTGCGTATGCGAGAGCAAAGGAATTCGTGGGGGTGTCGCCGGATGACCCGTTGAGCTATTGCAAAGCGGGCGGCTTGGCGTGGTTGGCGGGCACGTTTTTTGAGTCTCCGATTGATTTGTACAAGTCGCAATGGCAGTGCCAGTTAATTAAGGCCAAGGCGGACCCGAATTACAAGTCGCCGTACGCCAGCGTGGGGGATGTAGTGAAGGAGTCGTGGAAGCACAACGGCATTCGCGGGCCGTACCAAGCGTTTAGCGCCACTCTCGCTAGAAACTTGCCCGCTGGCGCGGTGTACTTTGGTGTGTTTGAGAACACCAAGAATGCATTTGCGGCACGCAATGAAGACGGTAAGGCGACCAACTTACAAATCATCGCGTCTGGTGGTATTGGTGGGTTCTTCTACTGGTCTTTGTTCTACCCAATCGATGTCATCAAGTCGGCGTTGATGACGGATTCCGTGGTCCCGGCGCAACGCAAGTACAGCGGCTTCATGGATGCTGCTGGCAAATTATACGCTGGTGGTGGTGTGCGCGCGTTCTACCGCGGTCTCGTACCGTGCTTGTTGCGCGCGTCGCCCGCCAACGCCGGGATGCTATTTTGCGTCGACTTTGTGCGACGCGCCATTGACTAGTTTTAATCCTAGGAATCGTAATAATACTATTCATCCATAATAACAACATTCATAACTCAAGCATCTACAACTCAAGCATCTACAACTCAAGCTCGCGCGAGGCGACGACTACACCATCGCCGTCGGCGTAGACAAAGTCACCCGGATTGAAAGTTACGTTTGCGAAACTCACGGGAACATCCCTTTCACCCTTATCGCGCTTACTACTCTTCAGTGGATGCGTCCCGATAGCCTTGACACCAATATCCATTTTAGCTATGTCCTCGCTGTCTCGCACCATGCCATTAATGATGATCCCGGCCCATCCATTTGCCGCCGCCATCTCCGCGAGATTATCCCCAAGTAAAGCGCACCGCGCGCTCGCGCCTCCATCCACTACCAACACGCGCCCGCGTCCGCTTTCTTCGAGTGCCGCACGCACAAGTGGATTATTTTCAAAGCACAAGATCGTACTCACAGCCCCGCAGAACCGCCGCCGTCCGCCAAAATCTTTGAAATAATTCGCCGCGGCGACGCGAACGCTCCTCGTCGTCATGACGTCGACGTTTTCCGGGTGGTGCACATCGCATACATCCGCCGTACCGAACCGCTCGGCGTTCGGCGGTGGTAACCCGGTCGTCGGTGTCGTATTCACCGTCGCCATCGCGCGCACCGCGCGTGATACCCCCGCGAGTTGCCTCGCTTTTGCCAACGGCATCAGTGTCGTCACACAACCAACTCGCGATATTTCACGCACGACACGCGCGCGAGATAGCGACACAGAGACAGACCTAATCGCGCGCGCGCGGTCGAGAACGCCTCGTTTTACACGCGCTCGCCCCGCTCGAGCACCGAGTCGCTCGTGCGCGTCGACGAATGCGGCGTCCCGACGAAGCCAAAAGCCCATGAAAAAGCAACCAACCAACCTCACTGCGCGCCGCTTGCTCACCGCCGACGCTCCGCGCATCGCGCACGACACCGTCGCACGACGCGCCGGTCGCGTAGACGACGATACATCGGTGCGTGGGTGGCGACCGTGAGGGTGACGCGCGACGACGCGCGACGATGACGCCCGAGGAATGCGCCGAAGAGCAAGCCATGGAGATTGAAGCCCTGTCATCCATCTTAATGGACGACATGCGCGCGCTTCCGGAAGACAGCGGTGATGGCATCGCACACGCATCGACAGCGTGTTGGTGCATAGAAATTAGCGCCTATGGCGATAACGATACGATTCCTGACGACGACGAGGGTGGGGATGACGCGGTCTTGGGGTTGGTGTTTGCGCACTCGGCGGGGTACCCGGAGGAAGCGCCGCTCGTGAAATGTCGAAGCGTACGCGGTTTACGTGACGGGGAATTATTAGAAATTCAATCTCGTGTGCACAAACAGTGTGAGAACTCTCTTGGACAGGCGATGATATTTGATTTAGTGCAGACGTGTAAGGAATGGATGCGCGCAAGAGTGGGCGCGTCGGATGCGTGCGACGAAGAAACCGAAGACGAGCTCAAGGCGCGTTTGGAAGCCGAAGCCGAGGAGCGCTTGCGTCAGATGCGATTAGTCGGTACACCGGTTACAGAAGAGTCATTTAAGTCCTGGGAGAGGGCGTTTATGCGAGAAATGCGCATTGTTCTCCCTACAGACGACGACGCAAACGACGCGAACGCCGACGGTAGAATGACTGGGAAACGTTACTTTGCCACGAGAACCGCCGCGCATGACGATGACGGCGACGGCGACGGCGACGGCGATGACGAAGAACTCATTCAATCCGACGGTGAGTCATTTTCCGACGCTTCAACCACAGACGACGACGACGACGACGACGACGACGAAACCGCGTAGCCATCATAGCGAAAGAAAAATGTTATCCGTCCTAGCCCTCACCTCATTGTTTGTCCAACACTTTCTGTCTCTTTCGAAAACTCGAACAATGTCTGCCGCCTGACACGACCACGCGCGATGAGTGACGATCTATCGATGACGCCACTCGATGCTAGCGACACCGTACCGCTCGTGCGCTTGGAGTTCGACGTGGAGGAGGACTCGAGCGGCGCGCGCGAAAGTGAGCCAACGCGAGCTGAAATCACAGCAAACCTACCACGCGCGACGTCGCGTACGATTGCGTTAAACACGTGGTTGTACATGGCGACGCCGATGTCGATGCCGGCGACGGTTAAGGATTCGGGCGCGCGATTAGCGGCTGTGTTTTTCACGTACGGCGCGGTGAGCACGTACTGGACTGGGCGAGTCATTGGCGACGCGTACGCGGTAGATCCCGACAGCTCCACGTACGCACGCATGACTTCTCGAGCCACTGCGCGCGTGCTCAATCGACACGGGTATAGTGATAGCACGTGCGAGCGCTGGCGCAAGAAAGTTGAGCTTTGGACGCTTTTGGTACAGTTTTCAACGTATTACCTGGATGCGTGCGTGCAAATCGTCTACGTCACGCAATACTTTGGACAGATGTTTCCTAAAGTCAAGCTCTGCGCGTGGACGTGGGCGCTCTTAGTCGGGTGCTTAGTGATGCCAGTGGTGCAAATGCCGACGTTGCACGACAGTGGTCGTGTCGTGGGCTTGCCCGTTGTGTGCGTGTGCGTGGCGTTGGTGGTGTTGTTTTCTGAAATTGCGCTCACAAAACCTTGGCAAGAGTGCTCACCCGGGCCGACGTATGGGAAAGCCAAAACTCGATCGACAATGTTCAGCTCATTGGGGAATTTCGCCTATGCTTTCGGTGGGCATGGGTTGTTTCCAGAGGAATTACGTGAGATGAAGGACCCTTCGGAGTGGCCGCAAGTGATGAACACGGTGTATGGTACGATGGTGCCGATTTACATGGCCGTCATGTACTGGGGATACAAGGCATATGGAGATTTTGCCAAGGGAAATATCAATTTGAACTTTAGACGTAACTTTGGGAACGTGCTTTCGATGCTAATGCAAACTGTGCAGTGTTATTATGGGGTATTTTTCACAAACATCGCGTTGATGATGCACGTGGAAACGGCACTCGGCGTGGATCCCACGACGTCGTGGGGCGTGCGAACACGCTTCGGCGTTCCGCCTGCAATCTTCAGATTGATTTTCCGCACGTCTTTCTTGGCAACACAAGTACTCTTGGCGGCAATATTCTTGGCGGCATCTGGAGACGTTATCATCAATTTGCAAGGTTTGGCGGGCGCCATCGGAATGACGGCGATGACATTCTTTTTGCCTAGTCTTATTCATTACGCGTTCAACATGCACGACCGCTCGACGAAACTCGAGTACGTATGGGTTGGATGCAACTTTTTGTTTGGCGTGCTCATCATGCTCTCGGGATTGTATGGTACGATTTCTGACATTCTCGCGGACAGCATGGTCAAACAATGTCCGGCGACGTACGTGTACTCACCTCACGATCCACGCGATCCTTGCCATGTTGGCATTCACAAAAACATTACCTTTCTCTAGAAGATAGAAGATAGGACATGCTTTGTAAAAGACCATCAAATGTTGTATCAAATAACACTACACGTAGAAGTTCAACACTATGGGCTAATTTTCATTCATCGGCGTCGGTGTCGTCCGCCATTGACTCTTCAATCACTTGTTTCGTCGCCGAATAATTATGCTTCGCTGCGGCGATACACTTCATGAGTATATCTTCCGTAGCCTCGACCTCGCCACCGCGTTTGAAAACCCCACGAATCATGCCATCTTCCGTTAAACACACGCTCACCAAACACCGACTCAGCGCCTCCTCCTCGCGCGTCGGGTCGACGATTAAATGTCCTTTATACAACGCCGTCGTCAAACTCACCGGCGTATTGTTGACCACTAATGCGGGAATATGTGCACCGTCCTCGTCTACCGCCATCGCTGTCGACGTCGACGGATCCTCACCCTCGATGTCGTCCTCGAGCACGACTTTCCCGCGCTCCACGCGCGCCCGAGGCAGCACGCAATCCCTTAACGCCCCTATCGCCGCCAACAACGCGCAGTCCCCAGCGCACCCATCATCATCTAGTATCACCACATCCACTCGCACGCGCCATACCGCCACACCGCGCTCGATGCACAACCGCTCCGCGTCGACGGCGCTCGCACTCGCCAGCGCCTCTCGCGCCGTCTCCCGCGCCGAATCGCGTCCCGCACACCCCCGTCCAGGCCTCTGCGTCTCTCCGCACTGCGTTGCAAACGTCACATCAACGTCCACGAACCCTCGCCCGGGCGCTCGCGCGTCTGGCGTCGCCACCACGCACCGCACCGCCGCCGCCGCCGTCGTGTGCCCGCGTTTCGCCACGCAGCTCCCGCGCACGTTCGCCGCGCTCACCACGCCGCACGCGAGCGAACACGCGCGCGCGCGCCCGAGAGGTCGACCGTCATCTCGCGCCCCGCGCTCTAGCGTCGCCGCGTACGCGTCGTGCGGGTACAACCGCGCGTACGCCTTGGAATCCATGGCGAATGCGACGTGGCGTAGGTGTGAGGGGGAACGACACTTGTTGACGCGTTTCGTCAACCTGAGACGCGACCTGAGACGAGAGACGCGCGCGAGACGACGACAAAAGCGATGTTTACGAGCACGCCGCGCGACGCGCACGGTTCGGGCGCGTTCGGCACGCCCGGGGCGGGGCACGGGGTGAATCCATCGACTGCGCAGGGATTTGGATTCGGCACGCCGCCCGCACACGTGGGGGCGTACGGCGCACCGGCAACGCCGGGGACGGCGCACGGAGTGGCGCGAACGCCGTACGGTGGCGTCGGTGCGTACGGTGCGGGTGCGAATCCATCGCCGGCGGCGTACGGGTTCGGGGGGAGCGACGGAGGCGCGCGATTGCGCTCGGCGTCGCGCGGGACGCACGTCGACGCTGACGGCGCTAACGGCGCGGCGAAAACTCCCGCTGCGCCGAAATTTTCTTCGCTTTTGTTTTCGTCGCCCGGAGGCGCGCGTGAGGGCGGTGGACCGGGCGCGGGCGGAGGGTTGTTTCGCACGGAGAGCAAAGGCGGAGGGTCGTCGACGCCGCGCACGAGCTCGGGCCAGAATCGATACTTTGGCGCCAACGCGAATGCGAGCGGAAATCGCGCGCGCATTGGTGCGAATGGGGATGAGCGCGCGGCGGTGGTGGGTGCGGCGGTGATTGGTGGGGTGAGTTCGCGCGGGACGCCGTTGTTTACGCGCACGGATGCGGGAGGAGATGACCACACGCCTGGGTTTTTACGACGGGCGATTGAGAAGACTCACGCAGAGGCACGCTCGGAGGCGGGCGTTGGTAGCGAGGAGGCGTTGAGTAATTGGTTGGGCGTGCGCGATACCGAACATGCGGGGACAACGACGACGTCTGGGGCGTCGGTATTTGGCAAGCCGGACGCCACGAAAGCGCCGGTGTTGTCGTCGCGCGCGTTTGCCGGGGAAGTATTGAGCGAAGCCGACGCTGAATATTGGGTTACCGTGTACGGGTTCACACGCGATGAGAAAGCCGTGGTTTTGCGTGAATTTCAGCGCGACGGCGATATTGTCAATTTTGGCACCTTTAGCGACGATGGCGCACCGTCAAATTGGTTGCACGTGCGTTTCGCCACAAAAGAAAGCGCGAGACGAGCGCAACGTAGAAATGGCCAAAATATCAGTGGCATCATGGTTGGCGTCAAAGCATTGGATGATAAGGCTAGAGCAGATATCGCATTGGGCGGCGTCGGCGAAGGTCGCATCTCGCGAAGTGGGTCACAAGTGCGCCGTGTCGCGCCTTCGCGCGATGGAATCGCACTTCAACCGCGACAGCGAACGACAATGGATAAATTGGTCGAATTCGTTTTTGGCGCCTAATGTCTAGAGAGCTGCATCATGACGCGCGTAGTGCGTTTCAGATTGTTGAAAACGTATTGAATGAAACATTTTGCACTTGCAAACAAACGCGATGAAATATCTACATAGAGCTACGATATCTAATTTAAATCATCGTGCGTTAAATGCCCACCCTTGAGGAGGAAATCAATCGCCAACTGTCCGGTGACGATGCTCGGAAGCATCATCTCGCCGCCGTACATCATCCGACGGAACTCACGCACGGTGACACGCTCGTGTGTCATATGGAATTCCTCCGCATCCCGCGTCGCCTCCTCCTTCGCCTGCACCCCATCGACGCACAAAAACGGAATCAATCTATTTCTACACCACTTCGTTTCTAACAATCCTGGATTGTCATCCGCGATTAACTTTGTCAACGTCCCGTCCACCAAGTGCGCCTCTTGGTGCAACTCTTCCGTCGCCGCCTCCTCTAAACTCGCATGCTTTGCAACCTCAAACCCACCGCTCGGAAGCACCACACACGTCGAATTCGACCCTTGTGCGTATTCTCGTATAATCGTAAACTCTGGCTCCCCGCTCGTCGTCATCGTCCGGCTATGAAACGGCGCCACGCAAACAAATTTAAAGTCACTCTTTGGGTGCCCAACGACGTCGTACGCGAACGTCTTCGTGCCTCCACGCCCATCCTCGGCGGCAAACTCTACAACGCGATCGTACACCGTCAAGTATCGCGAATGCACGGCGTCGTCGCTGATAATCTTCCCCGAACGACTCGCTGACGACGACGCAGTCATGGGCGCTGTGGTGTCCTCCTCGTCCTCCTGGCGCGCCCGTGCCACCGGCGTCGTCGTCGATGCGTGACGCCCACGAACGCGCGACGACGATGCTGTCGCGCGCCGTCTCAATGCACTCGCCGCTGCCCTCGTCGGTAAATCTACCGCGCGCGCGGTACGCATGAAACAGTGACGTCTCGAACGGCGATGCGATCCGCACTTCAACGCGCTCGGATCGATTCGAGTCGCGCGATTCGAGTCGCACGCGCGCGCAGGCCGATAGCGAGGACAGGCGCGATGCTTCGATCGAGCGCGATGCGACGCGCGTTGGTGCTGGCACAACAGTCGTCGTCGTCGACGACGACGACGACGACGACGACGAGTTGGGTGCGCGAGGGTATCATCGGTTTGAGACACATGAGCGCGAACGTGACGCACGTCACGGGACGCGCGACGCCACCGGTGCAGAGTAAGCGACCTGGGAAGTTACCGAGCGATGTTGCGCACACGGCAAAGTGGTTGGATTCGCACGATAAGCCTTCGCCGATGGAGTATAGCGCGAGCGTGGAGCCGACGGCGGTGGTCGGGGACAAGGTGTCGTGCGACTCTCCGGGGGCGTGTAAGGATCGATTCGGTGACGACGCTGGATTAGGGGCACCGAATACGTACTACAAACTGGGGGATACGACGCCGGAGAATCCTGCAAAGTGCAAGTATTGTGGGTTGCGGTTTTACGCGGCGCCGCACTAGGTGAAGAGGACGTATTTTCATATTTGTAACAAAAAACTGAAAGAAAACATCAAACTGGAAAAGATGTAGTAAAGGTAAGCGGGTGGCATTCGATTCCCTGATTGAAACCATCATTTATTTACGGCAGCGACGAGTTTTTCAACCACAGATGGATCGGCGAGCGTCGAGACGTCACCAAAATCTGTCTTTCCGCACGCTATTTTTCGTAGAATTCGTCTCATGACTTTGCCGCTGCGCGTCTTTGGCAGAGCCTCCACGATGAAAACGCGCTCCGGTGCGGCGAACGGACCGATTTCCTTGCGAACGTTGTTAATGAGCAACCACTCTGTGACTTCAGTTTGTTTTTGACTTGGATCGAGAATGGCAAAAGCCATGATGGCTTCTCCTTTAATCGGATGTTCGACGCCGACGCAGGCCGCTTCGATGCACGCTGGATGCTCTACGAGCGCGGATTCTAACTCTGCAGTGCCGATGCGGTGGCCAGAGACGTTTAACACATCGTCCATGCGACCTGTGATGAAAATATAACCATCTTCATCGCGACGCGCGCCGTCGCCACTAAAGTAATAGCCATTGAACGGGGCAAAGTAACTCTTCTCGTATCGTTCGTGCGCTGCGTGGACGTCGCGAAACAGTCCGGGCCATGGCGCACCCTTAAAGCACAGATATCCTTCACCTTCACCTTCGATTTCTTCACCTTGCGAATTCAAAATGGCCGGAACCACGCCGAAAAATGGAAAACATGTCGCGCCTGGTTTCAAAACAGTAGCCGCGGGCAGCGGGGTCAATGCGTGACCACCAGTCTCGGTTTGCCACCACGTATCGACGATGGGCAACTGATCGTCTCCAACGACGCTGTGAAACCAACGCCAGGTGTCTGGGGAAATTGGTTCGCCCACGGACCCAAGAATTTTAAGCGACGTGCGTTCGCTCGCCTTGACGGGTTCGGTACCAAACGCTTGAAGCGCGCGCAACGCCGTGGGCGACGTGTAAAAGACGGAGACGTCATGTTTATCCACTAATCGCCACCAAATACCCGGATCAGGATACGTTGGCGTGCCTTCAAAGAGTAACGTCGTTGTGCCACACAACAAAGGCCCGTAGAGCGCGTATGAGTGTCCAGTGATCCATCCTAAATCAGCCGTGCAAAACATCGTATCCTCGCCTTGATGTAAATCGAACACGTATTTGCTCGTCACGTACACGTGCGTCATGTATCCACCCACGGCGTGCACGACGCCTTTAGGCTTGCCAGTCGACCCGCTCGTATACAAAATGAAAGCTGGATCATTGCTGTCGCACCACTCGACTGGAATGTCATCGACGTGCGCGCCGCGAAATTCAGCGAGCGCGTCGTTCCACCAAAAATCGCGCTCCGGATTGAACGGCATCGTGTCTTCATTCAAGTACGGCGCATTTTTGGACACATCCATGTCCGCGTTGTGCTTGACGATAACCTTGTCGACGTAAAACTCTTTTTGTGCGCATATCTCGAGCGCTTCATCGGCGATTGACTTCAGAGGTATGATTTTCTCCCCTCGTCTGGACGCCGTCGCGGTGACGAGCATCTTCGCCTCGCAATCGAGCACTCGTTGGGCCAACGCCGCGGCGCTGTATCCCGCGAATACCACCGAGTGGACGGCACCGATTCGCGCCAAAGCTAACATTGAAATCGGCAACGCTGGAATCATGGGCAAATAGAGCACCACTTTGTCCCCACGACGAATGCCATTCGCATGAAACACTTTCGCGGCCAATTTTACCTCGAGAAGGAGATCTCGATAACTAAACGAAGTGCTATTTATTTCATCGTTTGCTTCGAAAATCAATGCCGTCTCATCCCCTAATCCGCCTTCGACGTGTCGATCCAAACAATTATACGCCAAATTCGTTCGTTTCCCCGCCCACCAGCTCACGTACACGGGCCCTTTCGCGGGATCGATGTTGAAATCCAACGCGCCTTCGGCATCCAACGCGTCGGCCCAGACCAAATCCCCAGCGATTTCAGTCCAAAATACCCCAGGATCGGCGATCGATCGCGCGTACATGCTGCGGTACTGCGACATTGAGCTCACGTGTGCGCGCTTTTGCAGCGCCGCGGGCGGGTCGTAGGTGTCTCCGCCCATCATTCCAGTCTTTGTCGACGATGATGGAGAGTTTTGAATGTCAATGCTCTTTGAGGAATCCGGGCTCTCTGGCGGCGTGGCGCCGCCGCTGTGCGCCGCGATTCGCGGCATGCCGCGAGATAGACGAAACTTAGCCTTTGACGTGTGTGTGCGTGTCGCACGCGCGCGGAACCGGGAAGCGCGCGAGAGAGGAGTTGGGATTGAAGCCGTGCGAGAGAGAGGCATGGCGAGAAATGAAGCGTCTCTGGGTGCATTTCATTGGAACAACCGCGCGAGATTCGCGGCGGTGATTTTCGTGTCTGGAGGGATGTCTAATTCGTGCGTCGTCAAACGTGCGTCGTCCGACGACACATTAGGCGGCGCGAGATCGCGATCGGGATCGGGATCGATGGCTGTGGATGTGGCCGCGGACGCGTTCACGTCCGCGTCCAATGTTTTCTTCTCTATCGGCGCCGACGACGTCACCACCGGTGCGCTCGTCGTCAAACGTGCGCTCGTCGTCGCAAAGTGCTTGGATTTCATAGACTCGAGCCATTCGATGTCTCGTTGTTTCTTGACTCGCCTCGTCGGCTTCGGCGGTGGTGGATTTGGCGTTGAACGTGGACGCGAAACCGCAGGTGAAGGCGCTTCAATCGCGTCGTCGCCGGGTCGCGCCGAACACGCTGAATACGCCACGTACATCTCCTGTAGCGTCGCCTTGGATAACCCAGTGTGTGTTTCTAACGTTGGTGGCGCGTGTAACGTCTCACGTAATCGCTCGAGGCTTTCAATCGCTCGCTCAAGGTTGACGTCGGTGAGCCAATGATACGTCGTCTGCGCGCCGCGACCGACGCCTAATCGAAGCGAGAACGCCCGAGCGCTCGAGTCATTCGCGAGCGGATGCGTGATTACCGGTACTCCCAGCGCATGCGCGCATTCTGTGTCATTCTCGTCCCCGCTCATCGCCGCGCGACGGAATGCTTCGGCGCGATTGAATGATACGCGCTGCAAAACTGTCTCTTCGCGACGCGGCGTCGATCGCGTCGCGAGGCAGGTGAGTGAGTCATCCATATTGAGCCATACCTCGATCGCCGCACCCGTGTGCCTATGCGCGGCATCTACTTTTAAAGTCATCGCACCGCGGAGTTTTCCGGCGTTGGTGCCGTAGCATGGGAGTAGCGCGCCGCATCGGACGCGAGCGATGGGTTCGTCCAGCGCGCGCGACACGAGCGCGACGTCTTCAATGTTCAAGAAAATGCGGGCATTCTTCACCACGGATCTATACATGTGCTTTGACGATGGTTTGCTTTGCCTTTGAGATGTGCTCGCGACTGCGTCGTCGTCGTCGTCATCGGTGACGCGTTCGAGATGTTTGAGCTTGACGTCGACGCCGATTTGCATCGAGCTCGATTCGAGCGCATCGACGAGCGCGTCGTCGGCGTGATTGGCAAATTCAGCGTGCGTGTTCCGACATCCAGCGGCAAATGGTACGGGCACGGCAGAGGACTGTCTTTCGGGTTCGACATCGTCATCGCTTCCTTCGGCGTCGTGTTCGCGAATGAATCCGTTCGCGACGATGGCGCGTTTGAGCTCGCATGCGGCATTCAGACCGATGGAAACTCCGCACTCGGTGCACGCGCCCAACGACGCACCCAAGCACGCGCCGCTATCCATCGCACAGCAACGACATAATGTACGAATGACATTGACCTCTGCCGCCGTGGCATTCGTCGAGGCGGCCCGTAAGACGTGGCATTTTGCGTGTGCGCGAAGCGTCGACCGCAAGATGGCCGCGGCGTCCTCGCTCGACATGTCAAGCGAATCGCGTGTGATGAGCACGATTTCTCGAAACACATCACCACAACCACCATCACGAAACGCTTTCAAATTCAACGTCGCGAGCTTTAGCGCCGCGATGACATCCATCGTGAATTCCGCGTCGCTTGCGCTCGCCAACGCCGTTTCAAAATTATAGTCTTGCGTCAAAGGCATCACCATTTTGCGTCCACACCGTCGTCGGCTCAATTCATCGCACCTCGGCGACCGCGCATGTGACGCACACAAAACCAACCCACACGCTGCCGGCGCGCGCGCGCGCACGATCGCGCGCACGACATCCATCGCCGCGGTCCTCGTCGCCGTGCGCGCTGCACCATCTTCTGTCCAATCCAACACAAAAACCATCACTCCGCGCGCGCGCGCCATCGCGCCGCCCTCACGCGCCATCGCACCGCGCGTGTCAAATTTTTCCCTGTGCGATGCGCGCGCCGTCGCGCGATGCGCACGCGCCGTGCGCGTCGCAATGGCGCGACATTGCGGCGTCACTGAGCGTTTTTTTTCTTGAGCGTTTCCATGCCGCGCGAGCGCAACCGCATACGCGCGCGCGCGATGCATCGCATCCGCCGCCGATGCGTCGTCGCCCTGGCGCACACTGCGTTGCGCTCGCGCGCACCGGTGCTGACGACGCGCGGCGCCGACGCCGTCGCCGACGCGACCGCGAATGCGAACGCCGTCGTGGGACAGCAACGACCTCGCGGGCGATCGACGGATGCGCGCGCGTCTCTCGACGCGCCAGACGCACCAGATGCCGCGCATGACGCCCCGGCGCGTGAGTCGTACGATGATTCATCGTTTCCAAAGCACATGCGTCGCCGCGCGTTCGTGTCGCGCATGCGAGAGCGGGTCAAGGTGAATGATTTCGAAGGCGCGAGAGCAGAGCTCGCACGGCTCGTGGAGACGCACGGGGCGCCCGGACGCGCGGCGTTGAACGTAACCGTGCACGCGGCAGCCAAGGCGCGAGATCCCGATGCGGCGATGTTGATCGTGGAGTCGATGTTGAGAGAGAACATCGCACCGGATGTGAGCACGCACGTTGGGGTGATGACGGCGTTTGCGCGAAGCGGGCGTCGGCGCGAAGCGTTTGAGTGGTTGAAAATGTACTTGTATGGCGTGCGCGAGGATGGTGACGGTGCGGCCGATGGGCGAGAAGCGATGGAAAAGTATGATTTAACGCATGTGATTGGGGATATGATTGATGGTGATCGACGACGGGTGTCAAGACGCGGGTTGACTATTATGTTATTTACGACGGTGATGAACGCGGCAGCCATGGCGGGCGACCGAGCGATGGTACAGGAGATTGAGAATATGATGTTTGAGTTTAATATACCGCCTGGTGCGGATGTTTTGCACATTATGCTCAAGCTCGAACGCGTGGCGGGCACGAGCGCGAGCGTTGAGGAAGTTTGGAATAGATTACCTAAGAAGGCGCGAAAGTTGAAATCGCATCAGGAACGCGTGGTGTCTCACGCAATTTTAGGACGGCGCAATCAAACGCACGCGATTGAATCGCGCGCAATGGCATTGGTGGCACTGAAAGAAATGTACGAGCGCATTGGGCATCGGCGCTCTGATGAAGAGTTTGAGAAACTTGCGGGAAATAACTTTTGGGGCTCAAAGCACGCGCGATGGACAGGACAACGCGGCGCCGAGGAGTTTAACAAAAAGTTGCAAAGTGACGAAGATATCGTTCGAGTCGGCGCTAAAGAGGCGCGCATGGCGACCAACACGGTATTAGACACGTTTGCGCTCATAGGTGATATCGACACCGTGAATGAATGTTTCATACGCATGGAGAATGATTTAGGCGTCAATGCGGACGCGCGGACGTTTAACGCCGTTTTACGCGCCGAATACAAGCATGAAAAGCTCACAAACAAAAGCATCGATCTCAACCGTGCGCTCAAAAGATTCAACGAGATCTTAGATGAAATGGATGATCGTGAAATTGCGCCCGACAGGCACACTTTTACCACGCTCCTCTTGGCCAATGCCGAGCAAGGATACATGATTGGTGTCGCAGAGGTTTTGAAAATCATGCAAGAGCGTGATGTACAGCTCGATTTGACCATGTATAATATTCTTTTGAGCGCCTGTGCAAATGCTGGTGATTTAGAAGCGGCGCTGAATGCGCGTGCAAGCATGGTAAACTCTGGTGTCGCTCCTGGTCCGGATACATTTGTTCCGCTCTTCATGGCGTGCACCAAGCAGGCGGCGGAGTTTGATTTAAACGACGACACGGATTCTTTTGCTGACGAAGAAGCACTTGGACCGCTACTACCGCTCACTCGATCAGTAGTAGATGACATGGAGTTGGATATGCTGGCAAACAACGTCGAGCACAACGTGGCGTCATACACGGCGTTGATTAAAGCGCGAGGTGCGCTCGGGCAGACGCATGTCGTTCTTGAATTACTCACGCAACCGCCAGAAGGCCTCGAACTCGACGACGTCGCGCTCGGTGTGGGTATTATGGCGCTCGCCAAGCGCGAACCGACCAAGGCTATAGCGCTCGCCAACACGCTCGCGAATGACAAAAATGTTGGCAAACCGTGGTTATTGAATTGCGTGCTCATCGCTTACGGTTATTTAGGACAAATTAAAGCCGCGTACGAGCGTGTGCAGGATTTCATCGACAACGGTGGCACGCCGAACGTGGCGACGTATAATATGCTCTTCCGCGCCGCCGCACAATCTGGAGGCTTCGCCGAATACGCACCGTTGGTGATGTCCGACATGTCTCGCCGCGGCTTGGCGCCAGACGCCGTGACACGCAAATACCTCACCACCGTCTTCGCGACCGCGTCAATCTACGACCGCGACATGGCAGAAGAGCTTCTCAAGCAAATGCCTGGTGGGTTCAACAGCGCGCACGCGCGCAGCGACGCCTCGGCGCACGGGACATTTGAAGACATGGATGACAACATCTTCATCACGGGCGCGAGCTACAACTTTGATGACAACTTCGACGACATCGACGACGACGACGATGACGACGATGACATCATCCCATAGTATTTGCAATTTCTAGTAGTATGATATGATAACGCGCACCGCAGTCGTCACCGTTCGTCAACCATCGAGCGTCAATCATAGAATATTCCGAGTTCTAGTCTCAAAAAGCTTCAAGCCACAACGTGCGCTGCCCCGCGCTCGCGCGTCACTCCACGCGCGTGTCATCGACTCGCGCACGCGCACTCGCGCGCACGTCAACGCACGCATACGCAGTCACCGCACGCGCGTTCGCGTGAGCCCCACACGCGCGCGCGCGTAGATATACGCGCGCAAAAACCAAGATGCCTACAGACGCACGCCGCCGCCGAGACACAAAGCTCAAGTTAGCGCCGCCACCGAGCACGCTCACGCTGCCGCGCGCCAAGGTTGAGAGCGCGCACAAGCTTGCGTTGCCGCGATGGCTATCGATGCCGAACGCCGCGGCGGCGTCGTGCGTGGCGGTGCTCGTGACGAACCCGATGGACCGCGCGAAGACGCTGATGCAGCTCCCGGGCGCGGGCGCGGCTTGGGGAAAGAATATGCGCGAAGTCATGATGAATATGGTGAAAAAAGAGGGCGCGTTGAGAGGTCCGTATAGAGGTTTACCCGTGGCCATGGTTCGTGAGAGTTCAAAGAATGTCTTCCGCATTGGGTTGTTTCCAGCGGCGCTCATGGCGTTGCACCCAGACGACACGACGCCGGCGCCGGCGTGGAAGAGATTCGTCGCCGGCTGCATCAGCGGTGCCGTTGGTGCGGTATCGAGTAATCCATTCGATTTGATCAAGACTCGCATGCACGTGCCTGCGGTGATGTGTGATTACGATAACGGTGTGATGGCGTTTAAGAGCATTTGCAAGAACGAAGGATGGAGGACGTTGTACAAGGGCGTCGGCGCGTCGGTGGCGAGAGATATGTTGGGTTCAAGCGTGAATTTGACCGTACAATCGATCGCGAGCGAAGCTTTGGTGAGGAATATGATTTTGTCTCCGGGTTCTCCCGTGCTCGGGGCGTTGAGTGGTGTTTTAAGTGCCGCCGCGTCTGTGGCGGTGATGCAACCTATCGACACGTCTCGCGCGTACGTCTACCTCAAACCGCATTTACACAAGAACTCGATTCGAGCATTTAGGTACATAGTTCTCAGAGAAGGCCCATTGGCGCTCTACAAAGGTTCGCGCGCACATTTTTTCCGTACAGCACCGCATTACGCGGCGATGTTCGCTTTATTGGAGATGATTACCGGCGGCGAGCGTAAATGGTTGCTCGAACGCAACAAGACAGTGCTCGCCAACGTGCCGCTCTTCGACGCGTTGTCCATCGAACGTCGCACGCGTTTGGCCTCCATGGTGAAATCGAAAAAGTTCAAGGCTGGAGAGGAAATTATCAGCGACGGTGATTGTCCGGACGAGATGTACATCTTAACAAACGGGTGCGCGAAAATCGACCAGCTCAATAAAAACGCCAAAAAGAACAAGCGGGCGAGCGCGAAAAATAATATTACTACTAGCGCCGATGACGACTCTTCGGATTTAATCAATCGCGGAGGATACTTTGGGGAGTCCTCGCTATTCGGTAAACCATCGATGAGTGAGAAAGTCACTGCGGTAAACGATGTGACGCTCATGGTTATCCCGCGCGAGGCGTACATGGAGTGCCGAGAATTTGGCGACGACGTCGGACCGTTTGGTCGCGGACGCGGTTTGGAATTAGACCCCACGAAAGAGCTCGACATGGCATGGAAGCGGTTGCGTTATGAACGCGTGCTCGGTAAGATTCCTGCCTTTGCAGATCTAGGCGCGTACGAGCGTGCGATGGTCGTGAAGCAAGCCAAACGGTTTAGTTACAAACCCGGCGAAAAAGTCATGCGCAAGGGTGAAAACGACGACAAATTCTATGTCGTCATCAAGGGTTCCGCGGTGTCTACCAAAGCCGATGGCGACATCGATCGCGTGGGTGTCGGGGAATCTCTCCCGCCCGATCGCATCTTACGAAACTTTGGACCCGGGGGATATTTCGGTGAACTCGCGCTGCTCACCGGCGCGCCTCGACTGTCGACCGTCGTCGCCAAGGAGAACCTCGACGTCCTCGCCATCGATCGCGATGTCTTACAATCCTTACGCGAGCACTTGCCCACGTTGGAGGATGAAATTATTCGCAATCTTCGAAGGTTTGATCACATGGATTCGTTCACCACTATGTCTATTGCTTAGCTTGTTATTTACACTGTACGCTGAAAATTTTAAGCTTCACAACGCGACGCGCAAAGCGACATGGATAGCGCGTGGTTCCTCCGCGACGTCGCCGAGCTCAAGCTCTGGCGCGCTCTAGGCGTTGTGTTGTGGAGTTTTATCGGCACCACGATCTTGGTGCGTCGTCGTCGTCGTCGTATTCGCGCGTAGCTCGTGTCGCCGTTGACTTGCGCGCCGTTCAGTTCCCCCAAGCACCCGGGCCACCCGACTCACGCCTCGCTCGCGCGTGTTCTCTTCCCTTCGCTTTTACACAGGCATTTGGATACTACGTCGCATTAGATATCACGCGCTTGACTGGCGACGTGCGCGCGTGGGCGTCGTTCTGGCGCGCATTCGCCTTTGCGACGTCGCAGCTCCCCGCCGCGGTGGCTGTCGCGGCTACGGCTCGGGCGAGTGCGAATGCGTTCATACCCACGAACGACGTCGATGGTTGCGGTATCGTGAAAGGTGAGCGCATCGGTGAGCGGTTTGCGACAGCCATGATGCGAGACGGCGCGACGTACGGCGCGTTAGGGGGCGCGTTTGCATTGGCGGGTGGCGCCGGGTGCGCTGCGCTCGCCAAAGCCGCGGATGTCTCTGCGCTCACGCGCGCTTTGCTCGCGCACGGTGCCGATGGGAAGTTTGCTGGACAGTTTGGGTGCGTATTAGGCGTGCTCACGGTGCTGTACATTTGGACCACTGATGGGTTGGTGGTGCAATTTCCTTCAATTCAGCGACCGAGGCGTTTACGTTTGAAGCGAGGATTGGCCCCTTGCGCTCGTATTGGTGCTAAACGTGCGTTATACGCGTGCGTCGCGCACATTTTTATAGTCATGATGAGTCGCGCGGTGGTGAAGTTTCGTCTCGTCGCTCCGGTGACGCGTGGATTAGTGTTTGGATCGTTGTCGTGTTGGAGCGCCGGCGCGCTCGTGAGCGCTTCGTGGGCCATGTCTTTGTTGTGTGCCTCAATCGTGTACACTGAACGATATGAATTCCGCCCGCAAAGCCTCACGCAAGGACCCAAAGTCGCGAGTGAGCCCTTAATGGCAGCCTTGAACTATTTTGAAGTTCCTTTCGTGCAACATTTGGCGTATTTGGATTTGTGCGCCGTCGCCGAAAGCGGCGGACGCGGGCGCCGAAGGCTCATTTACGGTGATACACCCGACGCGGCGTGGCCGGTGGTGATATCCAACGCCCTGGCGCCGCTTGCGGCGATTTCGCGGTCGGTGAACAAGGCGATGGATCGAACGATGCTGGCAGCGTTGCGCGATTCGGATGTCGACGCCGCACATAGGATTAGCGAAAAGTACGTGCAAATGAACACGCCGAAACCAAAGTTTCGACACGAAAGTGCCGAGACCCAAAAAGCATGGGACGCATTGAGGCAAAGCGAGGTGCTCTCGCCGGAAGTAGCCGGACGAGAATTGTGCTTGGTGATGAAGTCGTACGGGCAGTTGGCGATGTGGGGCGCGCGCGCGGCGGGCGCGCTCGCGCTCGCCGCCAAGACGGAGGATGTTCGCGGGAACGCCAAGTTGCTCCAGCCAAACTTGGCGGTCATCGTTCGAACGTTGCTCACGGCGCTTTTAGCATGTCGAACCATAGTTGAACAAGGATCACCACCCGTGCGTGCGACGACTGGGTTTACGTCGAGCGATTTGGCGGCGACGGCAAAGGCAAATTCCGTCGTCGCCAAGCGCAATGAGATCTTCAACAACGTGTTGTACTTTTTAGGAATCACGGCGACGAATAGAAACGACGCCAACGGAGCGCTCACGCCCGTGTTTACGCCTGCGGTGCCCGCCGCGCGAGGGCTATGCGACACTGTCGAGCTCGCCTTGGGCGCGCTCGCCGTCGATTACGGCGTCGACATCAAGGCGATGTTACGAGAATCTGAACGATTTGGCCCTCCAGAGTTTGGCACCCCCAACGAGCTCTTCGATGCTTTAGAAGCCATCACCAATGACCTGGCCACGTGAGCTGCTTGCGGTCGACATGAAATAATACACATTTTGTGAAAAAGCGCAGCCGTCGGGCAAAACCTTCTGTAAAGCGTCAACCACAACCTCACATTCGTCCACGCGGCGGTGCGCGGCGCACATCACTCGACGGTATACCACGTAACGAGCATATCGCCATACCACGCGCCGCACGCATTTGCTATCGTGCATCGCCATGCCGCCATTATCGCTGACGACACGCCTCGCATCCTCGCGCGCCTTGCTCCGCGGGCGCGCAGTCCCCACCTCCTCACGCGTGCGCCGTGCGTTCCGCGCCACCCCGTGTACCGCCAGGCTCGACGTTGACATCAGACCAGCATCGTATGACGACGAATTACGCGAGAAAACCGCGCAGGCACGCGCATGGTTTGGTCCCGCGCTGCTGCCAGCCTCCACTCCAACGGAGACGTTCGAGAGCGCGAGAGAAAGCTTTCGCATGCGCGCCGAGTTTAAAATCTGGCACGACGGTCCGAGGACATATTACGCCATGTGTGACAGCGATACACCGAAAGATCCGGTGGAGATTGTAGATTTTCCCATGGCGAGTGAGCGCATTCGAGAATTAATGCCGCTGGTGCTCAGAGAGGTGACGGCGACGGAGACGCTTCGGAGGAAACTTTTCCAGGCGAATTTCCTCACTACGACCACGGGAGATGCAGTGGTGAGTCTATTGTATCATCGTCAGTTAGATGACGCGTGGCGTGCCGAGGCGGACGCGATGCGGACGCGATTAGGGATTGATGTCATCGGCCGCGCGCGCAAGCAGAAATTGACGCTTGACAAGGATTTTGTCGTCGAACGCGTGCGCGTGGATGGCTTTCGCGACTTGGTGAGTTATAAACAATTAGAAGGGTCGTTCACGCAGCCGAATGCAGGGATAGCGGCACAAATGCTCGCATGGGCGCGCTCAGCGGCGGTGTCTGATGACCCGAATGTTGACGTCTCGTCGACGTCGACGTCGACGTCGACGCGCGACTTTTTGGAATTGTACTGTGGCAACGGGCATTTCACCATCGCCTTGGCACCTTTATTTAGAAAATGTTTAGCCACGGAGATCTCTAAGACCTCCGTATCCGCCGCGCAGGATAATATGCGCGAGAACGGTATAGAGAACTGTGTCATTGCTCGATTAAGTGCCGAGGAATTATGCGACGCGTTGGATGGCGGACGCGAGTACACGCGGCTCAAAGACATCGACTTGACCTCGTACGACTTACAAACGATACTCGTCGACCCACCGCGAGCGGGCATGGGCGAAAGCGTGAGCAAGTTTTGCACGCGGTTCGATCGCATCGTGTACATTTCGTGTAATCCGGAAACATTGGCGCGAGACTGCGAGACGTTGTGTCAAACGCACGACATCAAGCGCTTTGCGGTTTTTGACCAGTTTCCATATACGCCGCACTTGGAATCTGGAGCGCTGCTCGTGAAGAAGACGACGGCATAGATGCATTAGACTAGATCCTAATTGATATAACTACAACAATACACAATACGATTTTTAGTGGTGGTACGGCTCGCCTCGCAGAATCGTATGCGCTCGATAGAGCGCCTCGGCCAAAACCAACCTCGCCACTTGATGGTTGAGCACCATTTTCGATAACCGAATGGAACAATTCGCGCGCGCGATGACGTCGTCGCCGTGTCCAAATGGCCCACCGAGCACGAACACGCCGCGGTCAAACCCTTTCTCGCCTATATCGGCGACAATGTCGGCTAAGTCTTCGCTCGACACGTCGCGCCCGCGTTCATCCATGAGCACCACATAGTCCCTGGGCGTCAGCACCTTCATCACGCGCTCCGCTTCAGCGGCTTTCTGCGCCGATACGTCGCGGGTATTTTTAGGGTTTTGTTTTATCGTCGTTTCATCCATGGGCGCGTACCTCGAACAGCGTTTCAAGTACGCATTCACCGCCGCGTCCAGGTCCTTGTCTCCCTTCGAAATGGTCACAACTTTCAACGGGACATACCGCACCGCGCGCGCACCGCCACTGGTGCCGCTCCCGTTCGCACTCGATGCGCGAACGCACAGCGCGCGCGTGCACGTCGTCACCGAGCGCGCGAGCATGCCTGAATGCGTGGCGAAATGCCGCGCGCGTGAGCTATACTTTTTGTGTTCAAAAGAAAAAACTTGCAACTGTCCCGCACACTTCGGCGCGTCGTCGCCACCGCCGCGAACGACGAGCGCGCGCGCCGACGATGGGCGGCACGAAGAATAAATCCGACGCGGCGAACGCCGATGCCGCGAGCGGCGACGCGGGCGCGGGCGCGAATGGCGCGAAGAAACAAAAGGTGGCCATTCCATCGGGACCCATCGCACAAACGCCGTGCGCGCGTCGCGTTGAGGCGGCGATGGGTGCGAAGACGTTCAAGGCTATCGCATGGAACATCGCTGGCATGCGTTCGTTCGCGGAGAAGCACATGGAGAAACTGGCGGGGATGATTGCGAGCGAGGATCCTGATTGCGTGTGCTTGGAGGAGCACAAGTTGCAAGCATCGCACGTGGACGCGATGACGGAGACTTTGCGAAAGACATTTCCGCAGTACAAGACGGTGCATTTCGCGGTATCGACGGTGAAGAAGGGGTATTCTGGGGTGATGGTGATGTGTAAGGCATCGATGGTGGGGAAGAAGGGTGTGCAGACGTCGTTGGACGCGATGTTTGGCGCCAAGCCAAAGACAGAGTCGACGGAGACAAAGACGTACGATGGGCCGAAATTATTGGCGATTAGTGAAGGTCTTGATGGTGGGTACGTCGATGAAGGACGCGTGTTGACGTTAGAGTATGAGTCGTTTTATGTCGTCATGGCGTATGTGCCGAATAGTGGACAAGATTTGAAGCGTTTGGATTATCGAATCGATGAGTGGGAACGCGATATGCGCGCGCACTTGGCGCGTTTGGAATCAAAAGGTAAACCAGTGCTGTACATTGGGGATTTAAACGTGGCACATCTAGATGCAGATATTTGGAACGTTGGCGCACCGCATATTAAGAAGAGCGCTGGGACGACACCGCGCGAACGTGAGACGTTTGGCGTCATGCTCGAGAAGAACGCCTTTGTGGACGCGTTTCGCAAATTCCATACCGACGCGACCGGTTGGTTTTCTTTTTGGAGCCAACGCGCAGGAAACCGCCCGGTGAACAAAGGCTTACGCTTAGATTATACGCTCGCGTCGCAAAGTCTATTTGGCGAATCGGGATTACGTGTCGTCGACGCTTTCATCCTCGACAAAGTGATGGGATCGGACCATGCGCCAGTGGGCATGACGCTCGCATTGCCGAATTGAACTGCGGCTATCTGACTAAATTCTAAATTTCAATGGATATAATTCTACTTTGAAGCCTTTTTCTGTCGGTACGAACGCATGTAATGTCGTAATCTTTCCTTTCGCGCGATGTTGAGCTGCGCCTTTTCTTCTCGTAACTTTTCTACAACCTCCCGCGCAACACCATGCCCTTGCTCGACAGCAGCCTCAAATATTTGCAATCGATTCGCAAGACCTTTGCCCTGACGTTTAGTCGGTTTTGGTTTTTTCTGTGTTCTCGACAAATACTTTTGCATGTCTTTGCGAGCGCGAGCGAGCTTGCCTCGCATCTCCGCCGCGGCAATCTCCAACTTTGCCCGCTTCGTTGACACAGTGGACGAGCGACCAGACTGTGCGAGAAGCTCATGTTCGTCGACGCTATCATTATCACTCACATTAGAGACTGTGACGCGTTTGGTCTTTCTCTTCAACGTCACCCTTTCGTTTGCACGCGGCGCGGCGGCGCGAGACAGAAACATACTTGAGCGTTCAGCACACCGCGACACGAGTTCTACCGGGAATGCATCTTTATACGTCGACTCTTTCACGTGCGGGACTCTTACTTTCAAAGGTTGCAAACACAGCTTTAGCTTGAGTGTCGCTGGTGAATTCGGGTAAAGAATGAGAGCGACGACGTGTCTCGCGCGCCAAATGAACACGTCTCTTTTACGCGCCAATCGTACCTTTCCGCCTTCAATGTTGAACATCGAGTTCGCCCACCACGCGCGGTCCTCATTAAAGACGTGTGATACTATGCCCGAATCGAGCGGTCGCTCGTCGTAAAGTCTGGCTTTCGCGAAAACGATGGAGACGCCGACCTCAGCGTCTTCCGAATTGTCAGAGTCGCTCGAGTCACTCTCAGAGTCGCTTTCGTCAGATGACGACAGCGATGATGATGTCATCAAAGAATACGAGCTCACGGACGGAGAGGGCGGCTGAGGGGACAAGGTGGCTTTTGCCGACGTCGATTGTACATTGTCAACCGTCGCCTTCGATCGGCGAAGTAAACCGTCTAAAGCGCGCCAGCCACTGAGCATCGTGGCGAGCATCACCCAAGCGTGACAATTCAAAGGTTGCTCCTCCAAGCACGACGCCAAGGCTTCGAGAAGCAACTTTTGTACGACATTTCCACTAATTTCATCGTTATCCGCGAATTCCCATAACGTATTTAAAGGCGCACGCGCGGTAGGGTCCACGCGTAACGCCGCCGCGCACGCGCTGACGACAGATGTTGCGTCAACCTTCTTTGGCGCTTGCTGACGCATGTTCACCAGCAACTCCGCCAATGCCGCATTGATATCAGCATCGTCAGGATTGGCGTGCAAACAGCGTTGCAAAACATCGCGAGCCTTGCCAAAGTTGCCTTGAAATAAATGAATCTGCGCTTGCGCCACTGCGCACGTCGCATCCCCGGCGTCGTCTCGCAACGTCGAATCCAATGATCGCAACGCAGACATCGACAAACGCAGCGCCTCGGGATTCACATCTGCCGATCTATTCACCCCACGCGAACTATTTCCCTTCTTTTCCATCAAAGGTAGCACACTAGCGGTGTCTTTCGTCATCGGAAACGTAGCCAACGACTTGTCGCGCATCATCCGCGCCCATCGCAAATGTTCGCACAACGCCAACATCCGTCGTCGATCTTGTCCGCCACGCCACACTCTTTGCTCTCGCGTCGCGATCGCCCGTCGCTCGGCAGTTTCTAATACCGCTATTGCACCGTCAATATCGTCGTCTTCGATGAGAATCTTCGCCGCGTCTTCGCATACGTCGTCGTCCCTGCGCGCGCTTCCGACGGCGCTCGCTTCACGAATCTTCTCTCTAATCCTCCCCGCATCCGCGCTTTTCATCCATCGATCGCCACCGTGCGCGACGAGACGTTTAGTAAGTAAATCTAACGCCGCGTAGAGTGCTTCGCGATCAATCGTCGTGCGTTCGTCGATAAAACCGGGGTCACTCCTCGCGCCCGCCAGCCGCGCCCGCCGCGCCTCGGCGCGAGAATCCCCATCACACACCGCGAAAGACCACTTAAACAACACCGCGCACGCCATCGCCGCGCGAGAATAATCACGCACGCCGTGAGCATCGGTGAGCAACGCCGCGAGCGCGCGCGCAATCGTGATAAAATTACGTTTGAGCTCCACCGCGGGTGGGTCCAGGTACAACTCCCGTCGCGCGCGTCGCCGAAGCGGCCCTTCACGCGCCACGCGCCACGATGGTTGGTTGCCCAATCGTAACGCCAAGTCTACACTATTCTCTTTCGTCGTTGCCAGCATGATGCGCTTTTAGCGTTTGAATCGTCGCGACATTTTCATCGAAACGTCGTCGCGTTGTGAAGTCTGTTGGTGGTAACCGTTCCAGTAGTATTACAAATGGTTTCTTTTGTGTTTCAGTGCAAAAAATCAATCATATCATTCATCATCGCCTCCTCTAAACACGTCGTCTAAGTCATCTCCGCGCAACTGATTCATGCTCTTGTGCGCCTTGCGCGCCTGTTTCTTTTGCACCTTTTTCGCGTAGCGTTCGACGTCGCCCTTTTTACGTTCGGCGCGCGCGACGTTTGGCGAAATGAACGTTTCATCCTCAAACAACACCGCACCACTAAACGCACCGGCAAATATTTTAATTGGGTGCAGGCATAATCGCGGGCCGGCTTCTGTGAGCGACAATCCGGTGGTTTTCACATCCTTGCCCGCCGGAAACACGACTTGATAATTTCTAAACCACACGCGATTGTCCTCCCAATAAAAACACAATTGATGATCATAAAACGGCTTCGCCTTGAAGTGCTTGTACGGCGTAGCAAATGTTTGAATCAGAGCTTCTTTAATCAACCGCCGGTGCGGCTCGTCGTCGAACGCCGGCGCGAAATGTAACGAAGGACGACTAAACTTCAAGTGGTTCCCTGTCATCTTCAACTCAGCCATCGTGTGCGCGTTTTCCACGTGAAACTTAATCGACGGTCCACTCGGACACTTCGCAAGCCACAAATAACAATCTTGTTTCTTACGACATTCAAAAAACATCGCGCTCGTGCATCCGCGCAAATCCGCAGCCTCAATCACAACTTGTCGCTCATTCTTTGTGTCCATCTTTGCATCCTTTTTCGCGTTGGGAATCAACGTCATCAAATCAAGCATTAAATGCCTATACCGACTCGTCGCCCCTCGGCTGGTCAACACGAGCGTCTTTTCGCCTTTATTCACGTAACTCGCGTCCACCGCGGGCGGAGCCTTGCCCACGGCGACGTACCCGGTGCCCGGCACGGTGGCTTTTTTGCGCTGGCGCATGAACTCGCCATCGGCGAACTCGTCTTCGCTATCGCTGGCGACGTCGCCGACGCGCGGGTCGATCGCTCGCGGTTCCGCGGCGTTGCGTTCTTGACGTTTCTTTTTATTCTTCATCGCGCCGAATGCGTCGGGGAGCGGGCGCGCGCGGTGGGGTGTGGGGCAGCGAAAAGGGTGGCGGCGGCGGCGCAGCTTTTTTTTTGAGCTTTGTTTGGCATTGAACGTGGACGCGCGGCTGTTTTGCATTCGTACACGGACGGTGGTGCGTCTTCATGACACGGCTAATGCGCTAATGACTAGAATACTATGGTCTATGATGGGATGAGACGATCGGCGTCGGCGTTTTGGTCGTCGTCGGCGTCAGTGGCGGACACGTCGGGACGGTCCGACACGAGCCACGGGACGGAGCAGAGCGGGATGATGACCTTACACGCGGCGACAACAAGGATAAATAGGTCCAAGGCGTTCCATGAACGTCCTGTGGGAATTGAACGCGCGCCATCGGGATCGAGGGCGGTTGGCGCGCCGAGATTGAAATCGCGCGTGACGCGCGCGGCGACGGCGGCAGCAACCAGCGCGCCGACGTCAGAGGCGAAAATCAACGTCGCAAATCCCACGGCTTCGAGCTTGGGTGGGGCTATGATGGCAGCGAGCGCGAGTATGGGCATGTATCCTATGCGCAAGCCAAATGTGGTGAGGATTTGCACGAACGATAGCGCCCATACTGCGCCGGCGCCGCGCGGAGGCCACCACACGATGAAGAGTCGACACAATCCGAGCGCGGCGTCGGCGACGGCACCAAACATGAATAACACCCACAATGGCGCGCGCGCTATGCGGTCGGCAATCACGCGAAGCTTTACAAACCCAGTCGGCGACGTATCTGATGATGGCGACGATGACGTCGACGTCCATCGCGTCGTCCTGTCGACGTCGCCCGAGCCAACCTCGCGGCCAAACGCCGCGCCAAACGCGCAGGCCGCCGCAAATCCACCAACCGATGCAAAAAACGACACCACGCCGTACCCCCAGTTTGGTAACACGTCTTCAAACGCCCAGTACGTGTACGCCCCGAACGTATCCAACGCCGTCGGAGCTATTCTATATAAAACCACCGCCGCGACATTGCGCGCAAATGTCGCCGACGTCAACGGCGCGTACCTCCGCTTCGCCCGCGCCAGCATTCCATCGCTCGATCCCGCCAACGCAATCGATGCACTATTGCCACTACTATGTCCTTCGTCCTCATCGCACCCGTCTCGGTCCACGCCGTGCGATGCGGATTCATCCATCCAAAACCACGCGCACGCCGCCGCGCACGCCAACCAACCCGAGCTCAACCCCACGGCTGTTCTCGCGCTCACGCACGCCAACACCACAACCCCCACGCCCGCGCCGCAGATCGCACCAAACGTCCTCGTCGCCATCGCGATCGATTGCGCGCGAATCGCGTGCTCGCGTCGCTGCTGCGCACCGTACCGCTCCACAACGTAGCCGTCCAACGCCGCGTACGCGTGCGCGCTCCCGACCGCCCCTCCTACGCCGCACGCGTACGCCCATCCGCGCGTCGTCGCCCTCGACAGCGCGCACACGCACATCGCACCGAACGCGCACCCCAGGGCGACGTGCGGCGCCCGTCGACGACCGCCAATCGCACAACTATCCGACGCGCTCGCATACAATGGCTTCAACATGGTGGCTGCAAACTCCAACGCATAGTACGTCGACAGCGCCTCGGGCGCGCGCTCGAACCCGAGCTCACGCGTGAGCGTGATGTCCACCCCAGTCGAGGCCGCGGTGGCGGCCACGGTGAGGAAGAAATACGCCCATAACGCCCCGGGATCGATCGTCATCAGCATGATGACGATGAAACGCCGCGCTCTGACGCATCGCATCTATCGCGCCCGTGCACGCCCTCACCGGTCGCGTCGCGCCCCGCGCGCGCGTGAATACGCGCAAACAACGCATTCGCACCGTTCGCGCGTCGCATTCGTCGCGTCCGTCGTCGCGTCGGCGCGAGGCGTCGCTGCGCCGGTGCGCGCGCGAGTCAACCGACCGACGGCACTTCGCACCGCGCGACGCCATGGCGAACGGCAGCGCGGCGTCGCCGAATGCGACGACGAACGCGACGATGGATGCGACGACGGATGCGACGCGCTCGTCCGGCCCGTCTTCGACGTCCGCGGACGAGCTCACGGTGAAGATTCGCATGCACGACCCACACGGCGAGCATCGGGTCAAGGTTTCGAAAACGGTGCGTCGTGTCGAGGCGCAGAGGGGCGTTCGGCGGTGCGGCTGCGCGCGAACGCACACGAGTGGGTGTGGTGTAGGCGTGTCGGGCGCGCGGCGCGGGCGCGCGGGGGCGAGAAGGGCGCGAGACGGGTGAGCCGCTCGACGGTCAAAGGGTCGCGTCGGCTGTCGGTTTCTTTGGTCTTCTTTCGTTGTCTTTGACGACGAGGAGGAGGACGAGGACGGCGGCGATGGGTTCGATGCGTGTGCTTCGATTGGTGTGTTTTGACGGTACTGACCTCGTGCGTGTGTCGTGTTCGCTTACGTGTGTAGACGCGCGCGGCGGCGTTGAAGGCGTTGGTGGAGTTGGAGTCGGGCGTACCGGCGTCCGCGCAGCGTTTACTCTGCCGCGGACGCGTTCTCGCGGACGAGACGTCCATGGAAAGCGCGCGCGTAGAAGATGGTGATACTTTACTTTTAGTGCAGCGCGCACCGGATAGGGCGAACGCGGGAGGGAATCCGAATTTAGCGCGGGACCCGCACGCGCCGGATAACGTGGAGAGCCGCGGAGCGGCGAGCGTCGGGGATGGCGGGGATTTGACAGGCATACTCACGCAGTTGTTAGCGAACGCGGGGCCGATGGTTGGCGGGATACCAGGACATGCGATGACGCTGGAGTTTTCGATTGGAGGCGCGCCGTCGGCTGGGTTGACGTTTGGATATGGGCGAGGCGACGGAGAAGACGCGGCGGCGCCAGAGCGAGCGGGGAGCGTAGACGCGGCGGCGGCCACGGCGACGGAAGGCGCCGCGGCGGAGGTGAATAGCGAAGAAATTTTGCGGCGATTCGTCGCAACGCTTGAGCGCACGATTGAAGCCGTGCGGGAGGGTGCGCCTGAGATGCCGCCGCCCGCGGCGGATGTCGGCGCGGCACCGGCGCCGGCGGAACGTGAGAACGTTGACGACGGCGGTGCGACGCATTTCGGCGTGCAGTGCGACGCATGTAGTCAGGCGCCTGTGCGGGGTAGCCGGTACAAGAGCGTCGCACACGAAGATTTCGATTTGTGCCAAGCCTGTTTCACCTCTGGACGAGGCGCGGCATGCGGGCCGTTTGCTCGATTGGACCTTCCGTTGCCATCGGGGTTGCCACCCATCGTCGTTGATCCAAACGCCGACGACGTAGACGTAGGCGCTGGTGCGACGCCGCGCGAGCGAAGCGAAGTTGCCCTCGGTGGACTTGGTGAAATCTTACGCTCCGCAGCGGCGCTCGCGCGAGCATCCGCTCCGTTGCTCGACGATATCGCCGATAGATATTCTCCAGACACGCGCGCGAACACCGTAGAAACCCAAGCGCGTGGTTTGCAGCTCGCGGCCGTCATGCAATCTGTCGGTTCGTTGTGGTGCGAGCTCGCGCGCGCAATCTCGGTTGTTCCGCCTCCGCCCGGGACGATGACAGAGCAAGGGGCTCTTTTGGCGGGCGACGACGTTAACGCACCGAGAAGTGTGTTCACGTATCCTCGTTTAGCGCACATCTCGCCTACTGGGGCGTTTCCGCACACACGTCCACCAGGCATGCCGTTGCACAATAGCTCAAACTTTGTCAACGGCGCGCCGGCCCATCCGCAGGGCCGTTTCGTGCCCGCGGGCATCATCAACGGCGGCGTGCACATCATCTCTGCCGGTCCAGAGTTTGAAGGCGTTGAGCATTTACCGGCATCGATTCAAAATTTGTTAAGACGTCGTGTACAAGTCGCCGGCGCGCGACGAGAGCAGCAGACGCAGCGAGAACAACCGGCGCATGCGGTACCGATCGCAACCGCCACGCCGCCTGAAGCGCCGGAAGGAGAGCTCCCAAGAAATACGCCGACGAATGTCAGATCGAGCACTCGCGCACCGCCGACGACTGGTGACGCTTCTGCGACGCAGGGTCATGAAACACACTCCAATCGAGCGTTGTCAAGGTTTCTTGGATCGATGCTTCGCGTGATTCCGTCGCCAAGTTTTGGCCGAACTGCGGCGCCGCGTGCAAATGTCACGCAGCGCGCGCGCGAAGTGCATTCTATGCTCAGACATACACCGCCGACGACTACGACGAACGCGAACGCGACGGAGAATGCGACTACTGGGTCGATCGCCACGGGCGAAGCGTCGCCATCATCGCCGACTCGACGCGGTTTGCGTCGACGTGCGTCTGACCAAAACGAAACCGAAGGTACGCGCGCGGCGAAATCATCCAAGGTTGACGACGATGGCAAATCGCCCGCTGCTGCGGCCGGCTCGTCTCGTGGAACCGAGAACAAAGACACGAATACTGAAGAGTAAGCGTTCGTTGCGGACTTCCCGACCTCTCTGCTACAAACATGATTTAGACAACACATGACACTGCATGTGCGCGTGATTGCTTTGATTGCTTCGGTTTGATTGATTGATTGATTGATTGCCGCTCGCCGCGCTACATTTACAACATTTGTAAAACATACACACTCAAAAGTTACCGTGCGCACGCTTACTTTACTAACTATCTATCGAAACCGCCGCAGTTTAAGCGTAGCTAACGCCATGGCGCCTACGGCGGCGCCGCCTAAATGCCCAGCGTGCGCCACACCACTTCCACCATCCTGAATCCCCACCACGTCTCGTAAAAGAAACAACCCACCGAGTAACACGCTCGGCACTGGAAGAATGGCGTACAAGTAAATTGTTCGCATCGGATAGAGTAAAATTTCAAACGCCACAATCGCGTTCACCGCGCCACTCGCGCCGAGCGCTGCGGGCGTGAAGTAATGCCCACGCTTGGAGGCACGATCTTCGATGAACCTTGACACGTACGCATCAATACGATCGAAGATATTCGCCGTCCCGCGTCGTCCGTCATACGCCCGCATTCGGCGCTCGCGTAACCGTCTGCACCATAAAACGTGCGCGGCGCTCGCGCCGACGCCGCCGACGCAATACAACGTAAGTAGATACCTTCCGCCAAACCTCTCACACACGCTGCGACCGAAAAAATACAGCGCAATCATGTTCATCCCGAGATGCGTCATGTCAAAGTGCGAAAACGCCGATGTGAGCATCGTATGATACCGACCGCGGTGTAACGCCTCTTCGCTTACGGTAAAGTGCTTGCGCATCCATCGCACGTCATCGCTGGCGTTCCAGGCGTAATACACCCCGGCATTTGTGCATATGAGCATCCACAGCGCGGTCGTGCTGTGGTCTAAACGACGCGAGGCGTCGGCAAACGTTTGGCTGACGATGCCGCCGTAGCCGGGAGCGGGAGGAGCGTTTCGATAGGCCCGTACGTTTCGCACGGCGACATCTCGCAGCCTTTGATTATGGCGGTAGAAATACAACGCCGACGACATCGGCGGCGACGTCTTCGCGCCTCGCGACGTCGCCATCGAGCGATGAAACAATGATGACACGGCGCAAGATGCAGTTGAAGATCCTCGCGACGTCGTCTCCGCAAACGTCCCCAAGAACGCCCGCGCGACAATCGACGACGCGAGCCGTCGAGACATGACGATGATGACCCGCGCGCGCTAGTCGCTCGCTCGCGCACACGAATCACGCCGCGCGGCGAGTGCTGCTCTACTTTTCGTCGCGTCGCGCACTGACCAACGAGGTGGGAAAAACTAAACATTTTATATACAAACTACGTTCCAATCGAACGAGACGCCGCGCCGAGCTATGAATCACAAGAATTTCTTACGTTCGCGCCCATAGCGCGCGTCATTTGCGTCCTGTGTGCGCGCATACAACGCATCATCGAAACGCGCGTCAGTCGTGTCGCCTCAGTCATCCATCGTATACCCCAACCAAGCTCACCCGCACCGTGCGTGCGCGCGCGCCCGCGCGCGAAACCAAAGCGCGCGAAACCAAAGCACATCGATCGCGTTCGCGCATCACGCGCCGTGACGTACGAAATCCTTCACGCATCCGCGGTAAATCAACGTCGGAACGAAGACCCCGAACACAGCCACGAGCGCGATCGACCGCGGATTCAAACGGAACCTGCGCTCGACCACCTCGCGCGCGGCGCCGTGCGCCTCGATGAATGGGTTGGTTTTGATTCCCGTCGGGTCGTGGCCAGCCATGGGTGCGGGGCGACGTCGGGTGTGGCGTGCGGCGTGCGCGCGCGCGTCGGCGTGTGACGGCATTCATTCGCACGACGCCCGGCGATGCGCCTTCGCGTGCGCGAGAGCGCGGCAGCGGCGGCGGCATCGACGACGGATGGGAAGACGGTGAAGATTGACGTGGATGACGCCATCACGCTCGAGGCGCTGCGCGCGGCGTGCGCGAGAGCGTTGCGTGGGGACTGGGTGGGCGCTGCTACCGCGGCGTCGGGACGTTCGGTCAAAGTATCGCTCAATGGCGCGGATGATCTCGGATGCGGACGAGAAGAGAATGAATGCGTCAGTGTTCGTGCGCTCGGGGTGAATGGTGGGGATTTAGTGCGATGCGTGTTCGATGAGGGGGCGAACGCAGGCGCTAGTGCGAATGCGCGCGCGGCATCGGAGAATGCTCTGGGAGAAGCGATGACGATGGATGAGGACGATGACGCGAGTGCGGGAGATGGGACGATGATGGATGCTACGCCGGCGTTATCGGTGTCGATTGAGGACGTGCGAGAGATTCCGCAGTGTGTGCGTGAGTTGCTCGAACGCGGCTCGGCGTCTGAAGGCGAAGTCGCGTTCGTCGCCGCGCACGCGTTAATGCTACATTTAGGCGCACGCGTGATTGGCGACGTTGAATTGAGTGAAGGTTTAGCGCGCCAAGGGTGCTTTTCGGTGCGATATGCCCTGCCGATACCTGGGTCGGAGGAGAAGGTGACGTGCGCAGTGCGCGCGCAACCCGTGGACGCACACCTGTCGATGATTGGAACATTAGAAGTGCATAGCTCTGTGGCGTACGCCACGCTGTTGAACGTGAATGAGTACGTAACGAATGTACACACTTTGTCTATAGAACAAATGCGAGGGATTTGGGCGAAAGTAAACGACGGCATGGTGAGCAAATTGTTTGCCGCAGCAAATGCGCAAGCCGCCGGCGTGCTTTCTCGCGGGACATTAATGTCACTCCCGTCAGACATCAAGAGCACGATTGTGAGTCATATGGATGCATACAGTTTGGCATACTGTGCCTGTACCTGTAAAGAGTTACATTCGATGTGCTCGAGAGATGAATTTTGGGAGCCGCTGTTGCGACGCGATTTCGGCGTGGAGCGACCAGAGCTCGGTGGCCGCCCGCTGCGTTCGGCGTACAACCGACTCGCCATCGAACGATCTATACATCGCGAAGCACAATTACGCGCTGAGTCTTACCATCCAATGCCCGGCCGTTTGCCGAGACATGGAGAGTATATTGATCCCGAGCGCGACATCTATCCAGGACATCTTCCGGGACACGTTCCAGGCATCATCGGAGGCGATTACGACTTGTGGCCGGGTGGACTCAATCCAAACCCCCCTGGGTATGGTCGCGGTGGACTCGGTGGACCTGGTCGCATGCCGGATCCACGCGGTGGATGGCCGGGTGGTGGACCGCCGTTTCCGCCGCAACCCGGCGGTTTACCGTACCGCCCAGACCCGGATGCCGATTTGCGAAACCCACTCGGTGGGCGAGGACGCGGCGGGCGAGGACACGATCCGCGATTTCCAGGCATGCCACCGAATCCTGGGTGGGATGGTCGACCACGACCGCCACCTGATTTCTTTTAGACGTGTACAACAGTTTAGTTTCGTCGGCGCGCATTTTAGGGTACAATGTGTACATTTGTAGCTTTACAATTGAATCGGACATTTTGGTTCTACTGCTGTGTGTGTGTGTGTGTTTGTGCGCGCGTGCGCTTGAATGTCGCAATGTGCGGTGCGTGTTGTATTATTTCTGCTGCTTTCGCGCGGCAGCAGCTCGATCCGCTCGACGGTATCGCGCTTCTCGCTGCACCGTATTGAGCAACATTTCCGTGCGTCCCAATTTTCGTTCTTCTCGAGCAATCGCCTCCACCAAATTATTGCGCGCTTGCGCCAGCGAATTCAAAGTCTTCTCACTCGACTTTTTCATCTCCATCAACTCATCGCGAAGCATATTCGAGAACTCATCCGCGGCATCGAGCGCCTCAGGCGTCGGCGCCACCGCGACCGCGACCGCGGGCGCGGGCGTAGGCGTAGGCGTAGGCGTAGGCACCGTGGCCACCGCCGCCACGGGCACCGCCGCCGCACCCGCACTCAACCCCGCTCGCGCCGCGCGTTCCTCGCGCACGCGCGCCATAATCTCCTGCACTTCGCGATCAATCTTCTCTTTTTCCTCGCGCTTCTCTTCGCTCATCCGCGCGTTGGCATCCCTCAACGCGTCCCGAAACGCATCGTTAAACAGCGGCGACTCCACCGCATTCGCCGCTTCAAGAATCGCGTGATCATCGAAAACCACCCCGTCGCCGTCGTCGTCGCCGTGCACGCTCGCCGCGAGCGCGCCGAACGCATCGGCGACGTCGTGCCCACTCGACTGCTGCGCGCGCAGGCATGGACGCCGCGCCCCGGCGCCGAGCGCCGCGCGGCGCGCCGGGCAACGCGCCAGCGGCGCGAGCGATGTCGTCATCGTCGTCGTCATCGTCATCGTTATCGTCGTCGTCGAGCGCGTCGAGCGTGTCGGTGTGTGCGGCGCGGCGCGCGTGATGACGTGATGACGTGCAAAACCTGGACAGAGAATATTCATTCGAAACGGCACACCGCGCCTCGCACGCGCGCGACGGAGTCACGATGGGCATGAATGCGCGCGACGGTGCGCGACGCGCGCGAGGCGACGGCGGCGCGCGCGCGGTGCTGGCGAGGGTGATGGTGGCGTGCGCGGTGGCGTGCGTGGCGTGCGCGCATCCTGCGCATGGGACACAAAGCGAGTGCGAGTGCGTGCATTGGAGCGATCCGAGGCTGATATGCGCGCCGCATGCGTATGAGGATGTGCTCGATGCGAGCGCGGCGCGACGGGTGCGGGATGCGGCGGTGGTGTACGCGCAGAAACACGGGTGGAAGGAGCACCGAGTGAATGGGGGGGATGATTTCGAGACGCAAGCGGTGTCGGTGTCGGATTTACCGGAAGACGCTCGACGGGAGGTGATGGATGTGTATGAGAATAAGATAATTCCATTGACGCGCGAGCAGTGCGTGATCGATGGGCACTTGAAGTTTGAAGAGGAGGAGTTTTTTGTGGTGAAGTACGGCGGCGGCGTGAAGTCGGTGGCGTCGCATAAGGATGGGAAACATTTGAGCTTTATTGCGTCGTTGAATAACGTCACCGAATACGTGGGTGGTGGGAACGTGTTTGAAGGGCTATCATTTAGCGTGCCTCATGGTGGAGTGCATCATTTAAGTGATCACGAGATGAAACCGCTTGCCGTCGGTGGCGTCATCGTGCACGGTGCAAACGTCAAGCACTCTTCCGTGGACGTGCACTCGGGCGAACGATACGTCTTGGTCGGTATGGCATATGTTAATAAATCGTGCTGCTTTGACGTGTCGAGATTTATGAACAAGTGGGTGACTCGCTTGCTCATTCTCGTGTTTGCGCTCGTCGCTGTGATGTCTGGCGCCACAGAGTGGTTGCGCAAAAAGCCTTGGAGAGGAGAGCAGCACCAAAAAGTGTGGTGATCGCGGCACCTTTGATGTATTTTTGTCATTCATTATCGGACTCTAAGCTTCGTTGTGATAAATCTAATAGACCGAAACGAATTCCTGAGTATACTCCACACCCCGATGACACGACGACGACATCGCCTCACAACGCCGCGCCCGAAACGCGCACGTCCGCGATCCCTGAGCAAAGGCACCGCCAGAGACGCGACATTAGAACCCCGCATCGCTGGCGACGTTTGACGCGCATAGGCGTGCCGCAGTCGTCATGAACGGTGCGAACGCGTCGGCGAGGCCATCGGATAACTGGCGCATCGATCCCGCTGAGTTCAGCACGCGCATCGCGACGCGAAGCACGGCGGCGGCGATTAATGGTGGTGAAACGAGTGGAATTGAACTCGGCACGGCGGTGATAGATTCTGACGGCACGACGGCGTCGGTGCAAACGGCTTCGGGAACGAGGACGTTGCGCCGAAGACCCGCGCGACACGCGGCGGCTGAAGGGAAACAAGTCGCCGGATACTACCGTAAGCAAAACCAGCTTGTCGAGCAGTTTCAAGAGATTGAACAGTTTCTTGAGCGTACGAGTGGGAAGAGCGACGAGGAGTCACGCGGGAAAACGGTTGAGGAGGAGGAGGAAGACACGCGAGCGCAGCTGGCGCTTCGGGTTTCGTTTTACTGCAACATAGTGCTTCTTGGGGTGAAACTGTTCGCCGCCGTGAGCAGTGGATCGTTGAGTATCATCACCAGTGCCTTGGATAGCTTCTTAGACTTGGTCAGTGGATTGATCTTGTTCATGACGGATAAGAGCATACGGAATTCGAACAAGTATTTGTATCCAATCGGGAAGAGTCGGATGCAGCCGCTCGGAATCATAGTGTTCAGTTGCATCATGGGGACGCTTGGTTTTCAAGTACTCATCGAAGGCATACGACAACTCATTGGAGACGAGCACACGCATCATTTGGAGCATTTGGTGATGACGATTGGGATCATGATTGGCGTGATTGTCTTGAAATTCTTTTTGTTTTTGTTTTGTCGCAAGAGCAAATCATCTTCGGTGCAAGCGTACGCGCAGGATCACAGAAACGATGTCGTGACGAATTCTATTGGTTTAACCGCCGCTCTCATAGGCGATAGAATGTACTTTTGGGTTGATCCGTTTGGGGCGATTTTACTCGCCATATACATCGTGATCAACTGGAGTCAAACAGCGATGGAAAATATTCGATCGATGGTTGGCATGAGCGCGCCGCCAGACTTTCTGGCAAAACTCACGTACCTGGCGTGGAATCACCATCCAGATATTGTTCTCATCGATACTATTCGTGCGTACACGTTTGGTCCAAAATACTTCGTCGAAGTGGACATCGTGCTTGAGGAAAACATGCCGCTCCGCCGCGCGCATGACATTGGTGAAGAATTACAAAATCGCATTGAACGACTCGAGGACGTCGAACGGGCTTTTGTGCATTTAGATTTTGAAACCGAGCACCAGCCTGAACATGTCATCAATTAGCTTCTTGTACATACCAATTCGCCCTAGCGTTCAATGTTCATCAACTCTTTTCATTACATTATAAAATATCAATATCAATAGTCTCGTTTTACACGTGACGAGTTTGAGGCATCAAACACGAGTACGTGGTGTAATCAGTCGTGCGTTTATTGAACGTCACGACAAATACCTTGTTGAGCTGTTGCATCATTCCGTTCGTCGTCTTCGTTGGCGGTGGTAACAATACACTCACCACGGAATTGGAGTCGACTTCGCTCGATCCTGGGAAATCAGACGCGTTCTCCTTACCACTAAGCATCGGAATAGCGCGAGAGACGGGTTTTTTCAATTCATACTTGTCGGCATGTGGTTTCCATACTTCGGTTATTTTCGCTTCGACGACATCAGCAGTATCCGCGGGCTTGAACTTGAACATTTCGTTGCACATGACGCGACTCAAGAGATCGACGTGCGTCATCCCCGCCGCCTTGAACGCACTGTACCACGGATCGTTGACATCCGTGCCTGGGAACACGTCCACTGAGCGGCCGTCAGAGGTAAAATCATCCCATAACGCGACGCCACTAGCGGTCGCCTTGTCTGGCAACGCAAACGTACGCGCGGCGAGCTCGGTGACCTCCTCCCGCAGCGACGTAATGTTCACCCCCAACATGGCCAAATGATCCTCGTCGGGCATCTCCGGACCCGACAGCGCGAGTAACCGGCGGCGGCTGGAGCTGCTGGATTGTTGCATGACTGATGACCGACTACGAGAGGTCGACTGCGGTGCTACTAAAGCGACGACACTGAGCGTACCGAGCGCGAGCGCCGTCGCCGCGCTCACCACGGTTTGCTTGCGTCTCTTTGGCGCGTGCGTCGACGGCGCGCTCTGCACTTCGGCGGGCGGCGTAGACTGCGGCATGGACGCACTCTTCGGCGGTAATGGCAATTTCGGTGTAGGAACCATCGGCATCATCGCAGGCGCATACATGGGCATCATGTACGGCACAACGGGCATCGCCGCCGACGCGTGTCCCATCCCCATGCGAAGCGCGTGGTTCTCATTCGTCAAGTGCATCACCATCGCTTGAAGCTCGCCATTTTGCGCCTCTAACATCCGCGCACGCTTTTCCAAATCCCGAACGTACTCACGCTTACGCGCGCGACTATTTTGTGCGCTCTCTCTGTTTCTAATCAATCGCGCCTTGCGTTCCGCCTCGGTTTCCTGCGCCGGCGTCGTCGCGTTCTCACACGTCATCTCGATTCCATCACTCTTTGAAACCACCGCACGCGTAGCATCATGTGCATCATCGACGACGACGACGCCACCACCGACACCACAATCACCATCATCAAACAATCCAAACCCATCCAACAACGGCTCGCCCAACGCGTCGGCGTAATCGCCGAAATCCCCATCCGGAAGCAACTCATCAAACAACGACTCAATCCCCTCGGCGACGACGCCATCGCTCAAACCATCACATCCACCACGCATAAATCCATCCTCACTCGTCGTCGTTGACGTCGGCACCGCCACAACGGCCACATCGCCGCCATCCGAAGACGCCGTCGCGAACGCCGCGCCTCGCCGATCTGGCGTCCCCGGCGCCGTCCCGCGCAACCCAGACTCAGACGCCTCCCCCCGCCCGTGCGCCCGCGCATTGCGTCCATACCCATCGATCCCATCATCGCCATCACCGTACGAACCTTTCGACGACGCGCTCGACGCGCCCAGCATCGAAGAATGCTTCAGCATCGTGAATCGCGAATCGCGAATCAAATCAAATCAATCGTCGCGATCCGCGCGTCGCGAGACACCACCCGCGCGTGTCGCGATCCGCGCGTCGCGTGACACCACGCGCGCGCGACACCGCCTCGTCGCAATCACTCGCGAACGACGCCGCGCGACGACGAGTGACGCGCGCGAACACCATCGGCGCGCGTCCCGTGGATGTGGTTTTGTATGGGCAAACAGTGTGAAATAGCGTAGCACGCCCATGACGTCGGCACCCGATGGCCTGGATGTCGTTTGGTCTTCCTTTCGCGGTCGGTCTGTTCGTCTGTCTCGAACGCGCGCGTCGTCGTGAGGCGCGCGATGGCGGTGATTGCGCTGCGCGGTGTGTTTTGCGGGGTCGACGCGACGCGGCGGGGTGGGGCGCGTCGTGCGCGCGCGTGGTGGGTGGATGGATGGGCGCGCGTCGGCGCTTTTGGTTGACGCGCGGCGTGGGCATTACAATGGGTCGTCATGCGTTTTTTATTCGTAGGTGAATGGTTTCTTGCGTACGCGTGGGTACGTGACTTGGATGGTGTGCGTGTGTGCGCGTGTTTACGACGGGGACGTTGAGGATGCGTCGGCGTCGGGTGAGGCGGAGCGATGGTCGGGGGACGCGACGATGATGGAGAAGATTGGTAGTCGTCGTCCTTCGTCGTCGTCGTCGTCGTCATCGTCGGTGGTGGTGGTGGTGGTATTGATGGTGGTGGAGGTGGAATGCACGCGCATGGGTGCGACGTGGGCTCGATCGACGTCGTCGTCATCGTCGTCCGGCGGCGTTTCGTATCCTTCGTCGGCTCCGGCTTCACGACGCGGTCGGCGACGTTCAGGTTCCTTTGGCGACGCCGTGCTCGGAGACGATACCGTGGGAGACGTAGGGTGCGACTTGTGTGATGCCACGGCGTACTCTGGTCGTCGATCGAGTGGCGCTGGCGTGCCCAAAAAGTCTCCCCAATCGCTCACGTTGACGCCGCTCACCAAGGCGCCCAAGGCGCTGGTCTGCGCGGACGACGCGTCTCTGTAATGAATGAACCGGCATCGACTACCGTACGGGCACGCGCCTTGCTGAGCAAATGTGCGACAGACTTCTGTTTTATACTTTGGGTGGCGAAGCACGGGGCGTAATTCGTCGGGGCCGTGCGCAAACTGAAAACATACGGTCAGTCAGTCGTTCGTTTCGTTTGCTCGACCGGGGACGCACCTGACATTTATGTCCGTATCTACACGCGCCGGATTCTTCCCATGATCGGCAAAGTTCCGTCTTGTACAGTGAATGTTGAGTTCGCGGAGATGTCGGTGGTGGTGTCGTCGCCGATGTCGCCATGGATGACGACGCGCGAACGCCTTCGTACATCGGGCTTCTGGGCGGCGTCGTAAACGCCGATGAAGACATCATTCCCGACGTAGAAATCGCCGATGACGGCGGTAAACCAAGATTTAATGATGAAAACATATCATTCATGAGCGCATCAGGGACTGCGGCGATCGATGTGTACGAGGATGACGATGCTGTCATCGAAGACGATGATTGATACTGTCGCGACGGTTGATGTCCCGACGCGGAGGACATCGCGACCCCGTACGCGCTCGCGCGCTGTACCCCACCCGTCCCAGCGTGATGATGCAAAATCGTCGCCATAGGTATGTCATCAAACGTCGTCGACATACCGCCCGCGCTCGTCAACCCAGGTGCGCTTCGAGGCGGTGTTTGCGGCCCGCGCTGTCGCGCAGACGTAATGTCTGTTGACGTTCCAAGAAATCCAAACCCTGGGACATCGGAGCGCGCGTACGATGTCCCATACGGCGTCGACGGCGCGCGAAACGCAATGTTTGGACGTTCAGGTGATGCATATGGATTTGGTTTGTGATGCATCGCGCGGTCGTCGGCGTCCGCGTCGACGTCGACAAAGTCCGAAGCGTAGTCCTCGCGCGACGCTGCCATGAGTAGCCAGGGTGGATGGATGAACTATCCTCTGAGGTGCGGAACGTCGACGAGGACGGGCGCGGAATAAGGGGTATATACCAAGATAGTATCGAGTAGTGGTGTTTAATCGATAATTACCGCACGCGCGAGACGGTGGCGGTGGATAATAACCCTCGTTAAAACGTGCGGATAAGTGAGGATGTGAGGGCGCGCGCGCGTCGTTGGGACAAAAACTCGCACGACGCGCGCGTAATGTATGTTTGCATCGCACATGTATCACACTGCTTCTAGACGTACTTGAGGTAGGCGTTCAAGTTCACCCCGAGATTTTGAGCTAATTTCGTCGCCAAGTCTCGAGAAATATTGCACTGATATAATCCACCCTCCATGGCGCTCCCGCGATTGATGGACAACATCCCGAGCTGGGTCATGCTCGATATTTGCATGAAGACGTCGGCACTCAAGAGTTCTTCTTCGAGATCAGCCACTTCCGCACCGTCTTCGTCGTAGATCTGACGTGTGATGAAATGAAAGCATGCGATGAGACGCTCGAGCTTGAATACGCGTCGGCCTTCGACGGCAGCTTCGGCGGCGCGCTCGCGTTCGCGGTCGCCGGCGTTGCGATCTTTGCGTTTACGCACAGCCACGTGGCCTTCAATCTGACCTCCGAACAGGCGCTTATCGACGTCTTCGGAGTTGTGCGAGCACATATACGCCGAAATGAGTAGAAACTTTGTCAAGCGTGGGATTTCAAAGTCCAGTCGCCCACCAGCACCGCTGCCGACGGTGTCGTGCGGCACTGGCCATTCGCCTCGTCCCAACGCGAGCGCCGCCGGACTCAGGGGCACGGTCAATCCTGTATGCACGTTTGGTCGTTCGCGTCGAGCGACGGTATCTGCAGGTTGACCACTTTGTCCTTTTGTGTTCGTGTTCAATGCGGCGTATAACGATCGAGGCTCGGGAAGAGGCGCGCCGCTCGCCTTGGCTTCGTCGTACGGCTTGATGTACTGCGTCCATAACGGCTCCAAAGTCGCACGTAACTCGTGCAAATTTCGACAAGTCGCCGTGAATGTAGACAGCATCGTGCCTAAAAACGCGCTATAAATGCTCTCAACCGCGGACTCTGGGCGCTCTTGCAGTAAAATGTACCGCAATTCTGCGCTCGTGTACGCCGGAAAGTACACTCCTTCGTACGGCACTCTTCCCGAAGTCGAGCAAAACGTATCCCATCCTTGCTCACCAATGAAAATCACAATCACCTTACGACAACTCAACTCTGCGAGATGCAAAAATGAGTTCAACACCTGCTCGCCTCGCCACTGCAACAACCTCTGCGCGCCATCGATGACGACGTACGTCGCCAACGCGCTCGGTTCGCTCGGCAAGTACGCCTTTAAAATCTCCACCAAATCACTAAACCTATCGCATTTCAACGCCTTCTTACGCTGCTCAGCGCTCGCATCCCGTAAAACCTTTGAATTCTCAATCAAAAACTCGCTCAACTCCTCCACCACCGCCTCATACAACAACTTTGGCGAGTGCTCCGTCGCGCACGACGCGTACGCGTGCGCCCGCCCGCTCGCCCGAAGCACATCCCTCACAATCGACGTCTTCCCCGTCACCGGCGGTCCATGCACGTACATCGGTGGATGATCATCCCTCGCATCACCCAGCGCGTTCACCAGCGCCTCGATCGGTCGTCGTCGACCGGGCCAGCGCGTATACAGCTCCCGCAACAGCGTCTCATCATCCGGCGCGCGACACCCATGATGTCGATGCGCGCCCTCGTCCTCGTCGCCCGTCGTCGTCGTCGTCAACGCCGTCGTCGCCTCGAACGCGCGATTGGCGCGACCGTCGTCATGCATCGACGCATCCATCGCCCGTCGTCGTCGTCGTCGTCGTCGTCGTCGTCTGTCGTCTGTCGTCTGTCGTCGTCTGTCGTCTGTCGCGCGATTCAAACATTCAATTTTACCACGGTTACGGGTGCGCATTGTGTGTCGTTTGGTGATACATTAGTGGCGTCGAACGTGCACGAGCCGCGCCGCGCGTCGTCCCATCGACCTCTTAAATCGTCGTTCGAGCTCCACCATGAAGGTACGCGCGACGCGACTCGATTCGCGGCGGAGAGGTTTTATGCGTGACGCGTATTGCTGTATTGCATGCGTTCGTCTCGCGCGGTGCGCGACGATGACGCGCGGAGGCAACGCGCGTGGCGATGCGAGGGATGCGTGGGCGGAAAACCCTACGACGGATGGGATCGCTGGGTCGGCGTCGGCGTCGGTGCGACGTCGATGCGCGTCGATGCGCGTGGATGGATGGATATGTATATGTGCGACGTACTGACCGTGATTTTGTGTGTGTGTGTGTGCATCGCATCGCAGCTCAACATTGCGAACCCGACGACGGGTGCTCAGAAGAAGATCGAGATCAACGATGACAACAAGTTGCGGTTGTTTTACGACAAGCGCATCTCGGCTGAAGTCGAAGGCGATGAACTTGGTGACGTACGTATTGTAGAGTTTTTGTGATGCGTCGTGTGCGCGTGGGTTTCGTGTGTGTGCGTGCGGTGGGCGTTGGCGGTCGCGCGGGTGTGGGTGATGTGCTCGAGCGCTGCGATGGGTGCTAGGGCTTGACCTCGGGGATCGCTCGGATGGTTTCGGGCGGAGCGCGCGTGGATGAGAATGTTGAAGCGAGTGTATTGATGTGTATCGCGTACTGACGTATCATCTCGTTTGTTGTTGTGTTCATTTTACAGGAATGGAAGGGTTACGTGTTCAAGATCATGGGTGGCAACGACAAGCAAGGTTTCGGCATGAAGCAAGGCGTGATGACGAACCAACGCGTGTTCTTGCTCATGTCAAAGGGTACGAGCGGTTTCCGCGCGCACGGGCGTCGCAAGGGTGAACGCCGTCGCAAGGCGTGCCGTGGTTGCATTGTTTCCCAAGAAATCTCTGTGCTCAACTTGATTATTGTCAAGCAAGGCGACGCGGATATCCCGGGTTTGACCGACACTGAAATCCCGCGCCTGCGCGGTCCGAAGCGTGCGAGCAAGATTCGCAAGCTTTTCGCGTTGACCAAGGAGGATGATGTTCGCCAATACGTGAACACCTACCGTCGTGAGTTTGAATCCAAGACTGGTAAGAAGAAGTCCAAGGCGCCGAAGATTCAACGTCTCGTTACCCCGCTCGTGCTCAAGCGCAAGAACGCGCGCATCGCGGCGAAGAAGGCCAAGCAAGCCACGTCCAAGGCTGAAGCCGCTGAATACCACAAGCTTCTTGCCTTGCGTCTTCGTGAGCAACGTGAGCGCCGCAGCGAGTCTCTCGCCAAGCGTCGCGCGTCCTCGGTCGCCAAGAAGGCGTAAGAAGCGCGTGTTTGCTCTCAAATTTAAAACTATAGATGTTTGAAGTGACGACGATGAAATCGCGCGACGGATGTGAGGCGCGCGTGCCACCATAGAGCTTAGCAGCTCACCTATGCGATAGTGTGTGTTAAACAAACTACTCTCATGCCATTACTACGTTCGTCGCCACGACCAGCACAATAATAAGGATAACCATCGCAGCACCCGCGCGCGACGACGTCTCACCAGGCTCCCTTTGTCCCGGTTTTTCGCGCGAAAAAGTGCATTTTGAAATGTATTCGTAATCCAACGCCCCACACGCCGACGATGCGCATGTCGCGCACGATGCTATCGTCAACGACGACGATGATGCGATGTGCACGCGTCGAACGCACGCCGCGTCTCGCCCCGGTGCCGTCGACGACGACGCGCGCGAGACGGGCGACGACGATGGCTGCGTCAGACGATGATGGGTCCTACGTGGAAGACTACAATCGTTCCCCGTATTACACGCAAACTGAACGACGATTCGTGGATTTGATCACGATTCAAGCCATTAAGAACACGTTGCATTACTTGCAAGAGACGAACGGCGAGATGCACATGTATTTACACGCGTATGTTGCGGAGCATCCCATCGCAAACGAGGATATGGATGAGTGGTTGAGCGCATTGGCGTCCACGCCTCTGACGAGAGTCGTCGATCCGCGTCGATCGTCCGTACCAGGGCCGAAGGAAGAGGAAGATGCGTTGAGGAAAGGTAGAAAGGTGTCTCCGAGGGATGTGTGTGAGAGAATCATGGCATGCCGAGTGGAGGTTGCGAAGGAGCTTGCGGGCGTGAGTAACCAACTGAGCGTGAGGAATTCAAGCGTGCTTCGCAAGGCTTTGGAGGCAACGTTTCGGGAGTACGATGACGTCACTGACTTTAGGGGTGAGAAGAAGGATGCGGATAATGATTCGTGAAGTTTTCCTTTCATGTTTTATGTATTGAGTAATAGGAGGAGGGAGTCATAGCGCGAGCAAGCTTATATATTTTAGACCGCGTTTCATGGTTTTAATGAACACTGATGAAATTTTACAATTCACAATTCATGCACACGACTCGCTCTAAGCGAGATAGACATACATTTTGCGATCGTTTGGATCGCGTTCTATGAACTCACGCTCTATTAAGTTTTCAATATGTTTCTTGATTTCTGCTGGAGTCGGTAAGAAGCGGTTACGCAACTCTGCGTTGACTTCGACAACAATGCTGTTGTGGTCGAGTCGCTTGTGCGACTTCATGATGCGCACAATAGTAGCCTCAATTTGCGGCTTACGATCGTCTGAAATCTTGTGCCGAGTTACCGCTGTCTCTTCGTCGGTTTCACGTTTCTGAGAAATGGACGCAATCTTCACCTTGTGCGATTTCGAGGAGAAGCTCGAGTTGACGGAAAAAACGTCGTCCATCGACACATCTTTTGATGTTGGATACTTTGTAAGAATGTTCTTTCCCTTGACGCATGCGAGCGCTTGCAAGCTCAACATGAGCTGTTCTGGCTCAATATTTATCATATCGGCAATATTATCAGTCGTTAACTCATCGTGAGTGTTGAAAAGCATCAGAACACACATGTGAAGCGTAGAGACTGTGATTTCATACTCGCCGCTCGGAAACGTGGCTTTGATGTCCGCAGTACCCATACTCGTCTGCCACGTGAGCTTTCTGCCATTGTGTAGCGAGTGGTAGAACTTATCAAAATTGTAACACACTCTCTCGCACGCAGGAGGCAAGATTATCGTCTTTGACTGCTCCTTCATTGGCCACGAACCAGTGGTCAACACAGTGACGTTTACATCCAACAAGTCCGGATGACTGGCCCTGAATGCCTCATGCAAATCCACAGAGTTAAGTATATCGTTGAACATTCCCTCGAGTTTCACTGTGTATGTCAACCCACAGTCGTTTCTAAGCTTTGCCACGAATGCGCGCTCGCTATCATCGCTCGCCGAACGTTTATTCAAAAGCCGCTTTGACAAGTGTCGACGATAATACGTTTCAAAGACGTCCTTCTCGTTAAAGAGGCGGAATATACCCATGGCTTTATTGAAAATGACATCCAAATCATCATCAGTGGCATCTTTTGCGGGTTTACGCAACACATTATCCAGGTAAAGAGATAGAAACTCCGCCGTTCGCGGATTAAAGTTTGCCACCAGTTGATACGCCTGATTGCACTGTGACTCGAGGAGACGGTTATTGTCAAACGCCTTGGACAAGATTATATCATACTTCTCCTTGAAAACAAATAGATCTTCAACAAATTTCATCGGGTTCCAAGCATTCTCAGCATTCTTCACGAGTGCTTTACCAGTCTCCTTCAAGTGATTGTAAAAGACGTCTGGCATGCCTGCAAGACCATCCATGGTTAAAAACAGCTTGTAAAAGCGAGACAAATGTTCCAATTGATTGCTTCTCAGCATCTCTATGAATCCACTTGCAGTGTTATGCAGCAGTAGTGTATCTGAAACATTCGTCAAAAGCTCGTCGCGGGCTCTGTTGAAAAGCGCCTTGTGCGTACGCTCTTGCATGTACGCCGCGCACCGCTTCTTCTCAGCCTCAAGTTGGTTCTCCACCATCTTCAAATATGTCGGGCAGTCATCGCTCACGATGTGCCTCTCGGCCATCGCCTTGTAGAACGACGTCGTGTCGTCTAACAAGCGTGATTCAAACTCCAGCACATACGCCGAGTCTTCTTGGAGTTCAAACAACATGGTACTTACCTTGCGCAGCACGTCTCGGCTCAATTCGACATCCTTTTCGCGCTCTCGTCGGACTAAATCTGATAAGCACTTACCCAGCCGCCGGCTTATGCGTGGATTCTTCACCACGCAGAGCAGCCAACGTTCCATCGCCATCTGGTGGATGGAGTGCTGGTGGCTCTTGGACCGTTCTACGTGCACTCTATCGAGGTAGGCGAACACGTCCGTCAACATTTCAACCCCTTGGCAATGTCGCTGATATCGCGCTTCGAAATCCGTCAAAAATTCCACCTCACCAACGATATCGGCAATTTTGCTCGCCACGTGCAAGCATAAATGATCCGTCACGCAATCATCAATCATGGTGAACAAACGGTCCCCTTCCTTGCTGAGCACCAAGTCATACGCCGTGCGGTAGAGCTCTTCGAACGACAAACTATGCACATCTAAGTTTAATATCTCCATCGTCGCCGTGCGCAACGTGTTCATCGTAGCCTGAACATCCTGTATCATTCAAAACATAACGCGCCCGTCAGTCGATAGCGAACAGAACACCACCACCACCCCCTCTAACGCCGCAGTGCGCGCGTTAACCCACACGCAATCTCACTCAATTCCATTCACACGCGATGCCATGACGCGCACGGCATCTTCCGCGACAAACGCGCGAATCAACGCGTACGTCGCTGTCCATATTTTTACACGCGACACGCGACGGAGAGACGCGCGCGCGCGAAAACGAGGCACAACGCACGCACCTTGTCACTATTTTTCAGCCTATGCTGGAACGGCTCAAGTCCCACCACGGCGACGGTGCTAGACGCCGAGCGCTTGCGTCCGCTCGTCGACGGCATCGTTGACGACGACGTCGTCGCCACCGCCGCCGCGGCGCTGGATTCGCCCGACGCCCGTTGTCGCGGACTTTCGCGTTCGCGCATCGCGCGCACGAGAATGACGATGCGTACGTGGCACCACGCGCGTCACACGACGTCGCGAGCGTCGTCGTGACGCGCGCGCACGAGCGATATGGGCGCGCCGAGCGATGCGATACGACACGCGTCACGACGTATTCGCGAGGAAATCCCCAACGCGTGCGGTTCGGCGCTGGATTTACGCGGCGTTGTGGAAAAGTTTGCCGATGATTCAAAAGCGTGCGATGTGCTGAGCGCGGTGCGACGGGCATGGCACGCCACGACGGGTGACCCGTCGAATAAGCTTTCTGAGAGAGAATTGGTACGTTACTATTCCCGCGAATTCGTGGCGAATCTCTCGAGAGATTCGTGGCGTACGACGTGACGTGAGCTGTCTGCCGCTGAGAGACTTTGAAAACTGACAACGCGCGTCTGTCACCGTTCTTTTCGTTTCCTTTCTACGCAGGCGGAGACGATGCGGATATTTACCGAGTGCTGGATCGCCGAGAACCTCACTGGTTCTGCACTCACTGACGCTCAAGTGGCCTATCGCGTGTCTCGGGTGAATTATAAAGAGGTGAAGGTGTGCATGACGCAACTCGCGAGCTGGAGTCGAAAGAACTACTGGGAACCTTGGGGAGACGCCTGTCGAGCGATGCGAGATGAAATAATGAAGAAAACAGATGGGTATTATCATACATACGCGCAAGTATTTCGTAGATTGGATTTATTGCGATTACAGGCGACGACTGGGGTCAGAAATATGGTGAACAACGGCGAGTCGCAGGTCACGCTCGAAGATGCAAAGGCGTTTGACGCAGACTTGCGAAAGTGGATGGTCACATGCTGGACTTCGAATGGATTGCCAATCCTAGAAGACGCACCGAAGGATAATGAAGTTTTCTATGCGAGTGGATTAGAACCGATGGCCACGCTGGCGACGACGTCGACGCGCGCGCCGCCACGAGACCGTTCACAGCCTGTGAGTCCAGCGCTGCCTTCAGCGAAAAAGGCTAAATTGGAGAAGAAAGCATCGGCTACGGACATAGATGGATTGCCATCGTCAATCAAGCAAGAAACGAAAGTAAACATAACGATGGAGCTACCCGGCACGAGTGAGCGCCGAGAGGAACAAGCGCCACATGAAACTTCCATGCATGTTACACGAAACGCCGTTGGCGTACTTGTCAAGGCAAAGTGTCACGGATTGAATATAGATTTGATCGTGATTCCACCGTTTCCACTGGCCACTGGTCTGAAGTCGAATGGTGAAATGGCCGCCATGGTATTCCGCGAGACGCAAGCCGAAAAGAGTGCACTTACACCGCCTGTGGCGGCCTCTGTACGATGTACACACAATGACGGTAAAACGTGGCGCTGTCCGAATCGGTGCGCCGAAGGCTTACCATTTTGCATGAAGCACCGTCCCAGAAGTGTAGCCACCATGGCACGAGTCAAACCGGTAACGTTTCAAACGCCCAATGGTCTTTCGATAATGTATGATGGTCCGCCAGCGGCGTGTGTAGTTCGTAGCGTTGCGGGCACCCCGATAGATGGTTTGGATGTCTTGATGTTGAAGGATGCCGAGAACTTGGAAGCGCACGCATGGGAGATCGAAACGCAACTACAATCAGCGGAAGGGTACGTGCGTCAGGATGATGGTGAAGGAAAATTTCGCGCAAATGCCTTGGTACGCGAACGCGACGGTGTGTGGGTTCCGTACCCGCAATACGAGGCGCGTTTGTTGACGCTCCTTCCAGGCACGCCTTCTGGAGCTACGCCGGCATCGGATGCTATATTCAACGCCACAATTGAAGAGATTCGTACCATTAACGCGGCTCGGGTAGCCAAGAAGGATACACATGTTGACAACGTGTCAGTAGTGAAATCTGAAAAGCATTCGCCGCAGCGCGAACGCGAAGTTCAGAAAAAGAAAGTGCCGACGGGATGTCAAGATGTCCGTCGGCGACTAGCCGAACTCCATCATCAGCTCAATGGGGTGAACAGAGAAATCATGGCGATGAAAGATACGGGCAAAGAACACGTCGCGGCGCATGGTCGGCCAACGAGCGCGCCTACGGAGAGTGAGTACGATTTATTTGAACAGTCTGTGAATCGCGCGTTAGCTGCAGTTTAAATTTGTTGTTATTAATGCACATGGTAGACGTGCTGCTAACTCTACGCATTTCGGCGCCTTGATTTCAAGACGCTGTGTGATGGTTATATAAAATGGGTGACTTTTTCTCTCCTGTTAGTAATTTTTTGGAATCTTTTTACGTTCAACTCATATACTCGTACACTCTTTACCCATCGCTCGTGGCGTTTTACTCTCTTTCTCTCTCGCTCAATGTTCTCTTGTGGACGTTTCAGTTTTGTCCCGCGACTACGAAGATGCGACGTAGCCGTGAATAATCTTAAGATATACACTGCCCACGCTTGATTTCGAGTCTATTTGTAACTAGCCATGAATGCTTGATGGAAATTGGTAAACTTGACGACGACGCCGTCAATGTCCGCTTCAGAGGGCAAGAATGTAGTGCGGAAGTGCCAAGAGCCCGGCTTTTGGCCGAATCCAGAGCCCGGGACGGTGACGATACCCGTAGCTTCTAAAAGCTTAGAGCAGTACACGGCATCGGCAACCTTGCCCGCAGCCGCACATTCATCAAGGAACTTTTGCGGAAACGTAAGGTTTGGAAACGCGTACATGGCCCCTTGCGCGTCCTGGCAAGTGATGCCTTCGAGCTTTCGCAAGCCCTCGACGAGCTTGATTGAGCGACGCTTAAGCGATGAAAGAATATTGTCACGTTCGGAGGCGTAGAGCTCGTAAGAAGGTTCGCCTTCAGTAGGCGGGTCCATGACGAGCGACGTCGTCACTTGCCCCGCCAAGTTCGGGCAGAGCGCGATGGAGCAAAGCTTGAGAATGGCATCGAGCACGCCTTGATCCCAGTTACCGATGAGCTCCATGTAGCCACCACGGCGGCCACACTCACCATAGTATCCCTTGCTGATGGATTGGAAGCTCGCCAACGCAACCTTGGATTGAAGCCCGGCGTCCAAGACAATCTTGCGCATGCTCGTAAACGTGAGCCCGTCTTGGTAAATGTTTTCTTGGTAAACCTCGTCCGCAATCAAAAGAATGTTTTCTTCGGCGCAATACGTGGCGATATCGAGTAAATTTTGATCACTCAAGACATTACCAGTAGGATTACCCGGGTTGATGACCACCAAAGCTCGCACGTTTTTCCCCGCCGCGCGCGCGTCCTCGGTTTGCTTCTTCAAGTGTTCGATATCCAACGACCACGCGGTTTCTTCATCCAAATAGTACGGGACGAGCGTACCACCATACAAAGTGCATGCCGCAGAATACAACGGATATTGCGGAATCGGGCACAACACCGCGTCATCAATGTTACGAATCATCACATTCATCAAGTAATGGCACCCCGCCGAGGCCCCGTCGATGAGGAAAATGTCGTCGCTGCTCGCGGCGTGCCCATCACGCTTCGTAATCCCCTTCGCCACGCGCTTACGCAACACCTCAACACCCTTAGACTCAGAGTATGCCCCAGTGCCACCCTTAATCATCGTCGTCGCCTCCTTCGCCCGCTCGAGCACGTCCCGAGGGAACAACTTTCGCGCCACCTCATCATCGCTCGTCAACGACGCGCAATCGATCGCCGCGAGCGTTTGCCTGAAAAACGTAATCGGCTTCTGCCCGAGCGAGTGCGGATTGCCAATGTTACAATACACCACCTTATCAAACGGCACGCTCGATGGATCCTTTTGCAGCGCCTTTTCGAGCTCCGCCGCGCGCGCGACGATAGGCCCGCGCACCGCGTACTCGGCAGCCACGACCGCGGCGTTGATCGACGTCGTCGTCAGCCGCGAATCGGCTTTCGTCGTCGGGGCGCCCATTCGATCGATGGCGGCGCGTGAATAAAACGAACGCGAGGTGAAGAGTTGTGCGTGCGTATGCGTGCGTGCGTATGCGTGCGTATGCGTATGCGCGCGAGCGATCGACCGCGGCGTGCGACAAACAAACGTCGCACAGTGTCGACATCATCATCAAGGTGCCTCCATCGCGGGCATCCCATAAATCCATACCCCCCTCGAGAACGTGTGTGCCTAAGACCAACGTACTACCAGGTAGAAGGTTTGTAATGCTATATAAAGAGCACATAAGTCAGGTCAGATTAAAAACGAAATCGCGCGAGGCCTAATAAGTAGGGTTTAACCACGTCCGTCGTCGCGCGTCGTGCGTCGCGCGTGGGTGTCGACCGACATGGCACCGGATATCGCGCCGGCGCTTAAGACGAACACACCCCCCGAGTACCTCGTACGTACATACATGGGTTGACCTGACGGGCGAATACATAACGACCGACCCCGACCTTGTGTGGTTGTGTTTTATTTATCCATGTGTGTTTTATCCACAACGACGCACGTGGATAGCGTTCGATGGGGACGGTGTACGCGGTGCACTGCACACGCGCGGGGGGGGCATGCAGAGTCGGACCAACGGCGTGTGTGGTCGCACAAACGGG
>Ga0181563_10000017_pt1 | contig 140099 bp, 122 predicted proteins | sample 011ome_25_FD_133759 | JGI IMG/M metagenome (GOLD analysis project Ga0181563, IMG submission 133759) | Coastal salt marsh microbial communities from the Groves Creek Marsh, Skidaway Island, Georgia - 011512CT metaG (megahit assembly) | ecosystem: Environmental > Aquatic > Marine > Intertidal...
AACAAAAAAAACGCTCAAGCAAGCCTGGCGTTTTTCCTAATTGTACTATTTATTGGTGATCGCGATAGGATTCGAACCTATGACCGTCTGCTTAGAAGGCAGATGCTCTATCCAGCTGAGCTACGCGACCAGAAAAAGGTGACCAAAGCACTGATGGTCTGAGTTGTAAAAAATAAAACCGGACAATTAAGTCCGGTCTTGTCGGGGTGGCAGGATTCGAACCTGCGACCTCCTGCTCCCAAAGCAGGCGCGATAACCGGGCTACGCTACACCCCGAGTGCGGAGAGACTGGGACTCGAACCCAGGCAACACTTTCGCGTTGACAGATTAGCAATCTGCTCCATTACCACTCTGGCACCTCTCCAAATTACAACACGGTGCTGCAATTTGCGGTGGCAAATGTAACTTTTCAATTACTGTCAAACAAACATTTCTACTCTTTTTTCTACTCTGGATACTCAATTCGCAAATGATAGATATTTGCGAGTTTGTGCTTGAGTACCTTTTTGATCTGCATGATCTCTCTAAAGGTAATGTTGGCATTGAGAAATTGATCGGTTTCAATCTGCTTTCCTATGATCCGTTCAACCAGTTGATCTATGGTGTGAGCGGTTATCACAGGCATACTTTTAGACGCTGCCTCTACACTGTCGCACATCATGAGAATGGCAGTTTCTTTTGAAAAAGGCTTTGGACCGGGATAGACAAAGTCCTGTTTTCTTACCATTGGATTTTTGGCTTTTTCTTTACTGTAGAAATAATAAGTCATTGTTGTACCGTGATGAGTTCTGATAAAATCAATAATTCGATCAGGTAGATTGTGTTTTTTAGCCAATTCAATGCCGTCAATCACGTGATTGATGATGATCTGTGCACTGTCCTTCGGCTCCAATTCATTGTGGGGATTGATTCCTGTGGATTGGTTTTCAATAAAATAGGTAGGATTTTTCATCTTTCCAATATCGTGATAGAGGGCACCTACTCTCACCAACATGGCGTTAGCTTGAACTTCGTTGGCTACAGCCTCAGCCAAATTGGCAACGTTTAAAGAATGGTGAAAAGTTCCGGGAGCTTTATTAGACAACTCCTTAAGCAGCAACGAATTGGTGTCGGTAAGTTCAAGCAGTGAAACATCGGAGACCAATCCAAACATTTTTTCATAGGCGTAAATCAAAGGCAAGACGAATAAAGTTGCCAAGCCATTTAACGCGAAGAATCCAAAAGGCTCCAAATCCAGTTCTTCAATATTACCCTTTTGTATCATGAAAAATGCAAAGTAAGTAACCAAATAAATCAAAGTGATCTGTCCGACTGAGATGAAAAGGTTGACTCGTTTGTACAATTCAGAAACTGTCAATATGGTTACTATGCCGGCGATAATCTGCAAGAAAACAAATTCAAAACCATGTTCCACTACAAATCCGAGGAGAAGTACAGTAATTACATGAGTAAACAAACCCAATCGCGCGTCGAAGAAAGTTTTTAAAATCAATGGCAGAACACAGATTGGAACCAAATAAACAAAAGTGGAACCATATTGAACAGCCCAAGTAGTCAATAGGACTACCACCACCACATTAAACAGTATAAAGGTTACTTTGGTGTTGTTTTCGTAGATTTCGGATCTGTATTTTCGAATAAATAGCAAGAGCATCAACAGAGCAATTGCTGTCAATATGGTGTAGGCGAACAAAATCCAGTTGTTACTCGAAACAGAACCTACTTGGCTTTCGAATTCGGACTTTAAGGAATTTAAAATATTAATTTTTTCCGTTGTCGCGAGTTCTCCCTTGGCAATAATAATTGTCCCCTTACCAACTCTACCCCTGACTTCAGAAATCATCTTGGCGGATTCTTTGTTCGCTTGTTGAGTTAATGTAGCGTTGAGACTAAGATTAGGCCTTATTACAGACCTCAACAACACCTGTATCGAAGCCTTATGTTCAGTAAGTCCCCGCTTATCAACCTCTTGATCGACCCATTCGGACAATCGGTCCAAAGTCACCAATTGAGATACCGTCGATTCTGCAATTTGTTTTTGACGGTCAAGAACTACAACCAATTTTTCGGCTGAAAAACCCAAATCGGATTCTAACACTCCTATGTCATATAAGCTGACCAACAATTCTCTTACTCTAGTAAATCGCAAGGCGTTTTCTACTCCCGAATCGGTGCTTTTTACCAGAAAAGTCTCGAAAGCTGCATTGAATTGATTTTCTACCAGACTCCAAACTCCTGAGTCTCTGTCTAAATATACTGGCGTCTGACTGAACGCCTGGTTTTGTTCAAACTGAATTTGTTCAGCAGATTTCTTTATAGCAAAATCAAAAGGAGCATATAAGTTCTCCGATTGCCAGGGTTGTCCGTTCTCGTAATCGTAAAAAAACTGAACCTTCTTCGGAAATACATAAACTATCACTGCAACCGTTGAGGCGTACAGGATAGCCTTGTAAAATAGGGAATTGATTTTGTATAGATAATTAATGTTCAGGCTCATGATACAGAGCGAAAGTACAAAATATTAACATCAAGCCAGTCTACGAAATTGAACTTGGACATAAAATTTTCCTCAAAATTTAGTACTTTCGTATCCTAAGTGAGCAACTCATTTTATGCCTAACAAAATTATGTCATTGCACAATCAAGTAGTTATCGTATCGGCTGTTAGAACCCCAATCGGTTCCTTTATGGGGAGTCTTTCTACTGTCCCATCCACTGCCTTGGGTGCAGCAGCAATTAAAGGGGCTATTGACAAAATCGGCCTAGACCCAAATTTAGTTGACGAAGTTTTTATGGGTCAGGTTGTACAGGCTGGGGCTGGTCAAGGCCCTGCTCGACAGGCGGCTCTTTTGGCTGGACTTCCTCAACACATTCCTTGCACTACGATCAACAAAGTCTGTTCTTCAGGCTTAAAATCAGTCATGTTGGCAGCCCAAAGTATTGCCCTTGGAGACATTGAAATTGCCGTCGCTGGAGGCATGGAAAGCATGAGTCTGATTCCACATTATGCCCATCTGAGACAGGGTGTTAAGTTTGGCTCGACTAATTTGGTAGATGGATTGCAAGCCGATGGATTGACTGATTCTTTCGATCATGAGGCCATGGGTATTTGTGCAGACCTTTGCGCTACCGAACATCAATTTACAAGAGAGGATCAAGACGCTTATGCCGAACAATCCTATCGCCGATCGGCAAAGGCATGGGCCACTGGAAAATTTAAGGACGAAGTCGTTCCCGTTTCTGTTCCTCAGAAAAAAGGAGAACCTGTTTTAATCGAACAAGACGAAGAATTTGAACGGGTTGATTTTTCCAAACTACCAGGCTTAAGACCTGCGTTTACTCCAAATGGAACCGTAACAGCAGCCAATGCTTCAACCATTAACGATGGCGCTGCCGCACTGATATTGATGTCTGCATCTAAGGCTCAAGAGTTGAATCTCACCCCACTAGCAAAAATCATTTCTTTTGCCGATGCGGCCACCGATCCAAAACACTTTACCATTGCCCCTTCATTAGCCCTGCCAAAAGCCCTTTCTAAAGGGAATCTATCGATAAGTGACCTAGATTTTGTTGAATTAAATGAGGCTTTTTCAGTGGTGGCCTTAGCAAACATGAAGGAATTAAAGTTATCTCCCGATAGGGTCAACGTAAACGGTGGTGCTGTTTCTCTTGGACATCCTCTTGGATGTTCAGGCGCTCGCATATTGGTAACTCTAATTCATGTATTAAAACAGAATCAGGGTCGATATGGCGCAGCTGGCATTTGTAATGGCGGTGGTGGTGCCTCTGCCATGGTGATCGAGCGATAAACACATGCAGGAATTCGGAATTTGTCATTTGAGCGTTGTCCCTTTGAGGGAGGAGGCTGCGGACAGGAGTGAAATGGTTTCACAAATGCTCTACGGAGAGTTGTTGACCGTTTTGGATCGATCTGGGAAGTGGTCAAGGGTCAAGCTAGAAGAAGACGGTTACGAAGGCTGGATCAGCAGCAACCAGTATAGACCTATCTCGGATGAAGATTTTTTCCAATGCCAAACAAGAATCAGACGGTATAACCTCGATTTAGTCGAATACGTTTGGGACAGTAACAAATCTCTGATCCCTATTACACTTGGCGCCTCTATTCACAACGCAAACTTGTTAGATCACAGTTTCGACGGACATTTGTCAGGACCTGAATTTCGAAAAGATAATTTACTATTAACTGCACAAACCTATCTGAACTCACCCTACTTGTGGGGAGGAAAAACACCTTTTGGAATCGACTGTTCTGGATTTGTTCAAATGGTCTATCGTCTCAACAATATAGCCTTGCCTAGAGACGCTTCTGATCAATCCCTAGAAGGCGAAGTGCTGAGTTTTATAGAAGAAACTGAACCTGGAGATCTCGCCTTTTTCGACAATTCGGAAGGCAAAATCATTCATGTTGGGATGGTTATGCCCAACAACTACATCATCCATGCCCATGGTCAAGTTCGCATCGATCGATTAGATCAATCTGGCATATACAATGTGGACACCAATCAACACTCCCATCAGTTGCGATTGCTCAAAAAAATGGCATAAAAAAAGCGCTTCTTTCGAAGCGCTTTTTTTATTATTAGATATATTACTAATTGTCTTCCAATTTTTCAATCTTGGCTTTGAATACATCTACTTTATTGTAGTCCCCAAGGGCACTGTAAATGTTCATCAAGGTCTTATTGACATCAAGGTTGTCTGAATCGTAAGTCAGAAAATCTTCAAGATATGGGATGATCTGCTTGTAGATTTCGTTCTTTTCGAGGTTTAGTTTGTCATATTTGGCGTTATCCGCTCTAGAATTGCCTAAACTGTTCATCGTTTCAACAATGGCTTCAACCTTGTCGAAATAAAGGGCAGAAATGTTCATTCGGGCGTTGTTATAGGAAGGATCGACCTTAAGCGCTTGAAGATAAAACTCCATTGCTCTTTCATCCTGACCATTATCAGACGACACTACTCCCAAATTAAATATGAGGTCAACATTGTCCGGCTGCAGCTCTAATGCTTTTGAAATCAATTTCTCGTATGCTGCCATATCCCCTATTTGATACATGATGTTCGCCTCAGTCACAATTAAACTAAAATCGTCCGGGTAGATGCGTTTGGCTTCTTCAATGGCTTGAATCGCTTTTTCATTGTCGTTCAACTCAATATAAATAACTGCAATATTTCTAGCAATATCACCAACTTTAGATTTTGTGGTAGTGACCTTAGGATCTGTATGAGTTCCAGCTTTTACCGAAATATCTCTCATAAATTCACTTTCGAACAACACCTCTTCTCCTGTTTCTGCATTAACGGCTGAGTATTCAGTAGCAACTCCAGTAAAACCCAGTTTAGTCAATTCGTCATACAGGCCTAAAGCTCTTGGATAAGCCTTAGCCTGAGTTGCAAGAACAGCTGCGTTATACAGGTATAGAGTGTCGGTGGGTTGAAGTCGAAAAATGAACTCAAAATTTTCAGAAGAAGACGTATAATCTTCATTCTCTAAAGCTACTTGAGCGCGATCTGCCAAACTTCTTTTCATGGATTGGGTGGATTCCATTACTTGGGAAGAATACGTGCTTTTTCCAATGCGTGACTCTACCGTCTTCATTTCGTCAAAACTGGCTAAAGCAGCTTTCATGTCGGCATTACTTGCTGTCCCGTTGGAAGCCAGCGCCAAACCATTGAGAAAATAGTATTTTGCCAAGGTTTTGTCATCCATCGCCGATTTCAATGCTTCTGCTTGGGTCAAAGCGCCTTTGGCTGAAGAAAAATCACCCGCATCAATTGCAGATTGAGCACTTTTTAATTCCTTTTTTTGGGCTATCGCGGCAGTGCTCAGTACCACAACCATCATTGTAATAAGATATTTATTCATGGGTATAGATTTTAACAACGGTAAATATAATTGACTCTTTTTTATCTCCAAAGAAAATTAAACATTTTAAGCCTCACTTTCTTCCTCAGCAACAGAATCGCTTTCCGTTTCTAAGTCGCCTTCGACCGATTCTTCTTTGAACACCTTAGCAACGGCTGCAATCGCATCTCCACCTTTAATATTGATCAATCGGACTCCCTGAGTAGCTCGACCCATGACTCTCAAGTCATCAACCCCCATTCTAATCGCAATCCCAGACTTGTTAATAATCATCAAATCGTCCTCGTCAGAAACATTTTTAATCGCCACCAAATCGCCTGTCTTTTCAGTTATTGAAATGGTTTTTACACCTTTTCCTCCTCGATTGGTAATTCGATAGTCTTCCAAACTAGAGCGCTTGCCGTAGCCATTTTCAGAGACCACTAATACATCGCTGTCCATATCGTCAACAGAAATCATGCCAACCACTTCGTCCTTAGCATTGGCTAGGGTTATTCCCCTGACTCCAGATGCACTTCGTCCCATAGGACGTGTTTTTCCTTCTTCAAAACGAATGGCTTTACCTGATCTCAGGGCCAGCATCACTTGACTTTCCCCAGTGGTCAGTTTGGCCTCAAGCAATTCATCATCTTCGCGGATGGTGATGGCGTTTATTCCATTGAGTCGAGGTCTTGAATACTGCTCCAATGCAGTCTTTTTGACTTGACCTTGCTTGGTAGCCATGATCACAAAATGGGAATTGATGTACTCTTCATTTTTGAGGTCTTCGGTACAGATAAAAGCTTTCACTTTATCGTCTTGTTCAATATTAATAAGATTTTGCAAGGCTCTTCCTTTGGCTGTTTTTGAGCCTTCTGGAATTTCATATACCCTCATCCAAAAGCACTTGCCCTTTTGAGTAAAGAACAACATGTATTGGTGGTTAGTACCAACGAATAAATGTTCTAGAAAATCCTCATTTCGTGTTGTCGATGCCTTTTGACCCACACCGCCTCTATTTTGAGTGCGGTATTCACTCAAGGATGTTCTTTTGATGTATCCCGCATGAGAAATGGTAATTACCACTTGTTCGTCAGGAATCATGTCTTCAATAGACAATTCGCTGCCACTGTGATCAATGTCAGAGCGGCGTTCATCGCCGTATTTAGCTTGAACATCGAGAAGCTCTTGTTTGATAATAGCCATGCGACGCTCTTTTTTGTCGAGAATGTCTTTCAAGTCTTCGATGGTCTTCATCAAATCGGCATATTCACTGCGCAATTTATCTTGCTCAAGACCTGTCAACTGGCGTAAACGCATTTCGACAATGGCCTTCGCCTGAATTTCAGTCAATTTAAACTGATCCATCAACTTAACCTTGGCTTCATCGGCATTCGACGATGCTCTGATCAAAGCAATTACTGCATCAATATTGTCGGAAGCAATAATTAAACCTTCTAATATATGGGCGCGTTCTTCTGCCTTTTTCAACTCAAACTGGGTTCTTCGAGTAACAACTTCGTGGCGGTGCTCGACAAAATGCAGGATCATGTCTTTCAAATTGAGCAACATCGGACGACCCCCAACCAAAGCAATGTTGTTAACGCTAAAAGAAGACTGAAGTGCAGTGTATTTGAACAATTTATTTAAGACAATGTTAGGCACCGCCTCTTTTTTGAGAACATAAACGATTCTCATTCCCTTTCTATCCGACTCATCGCGGATGTTTGAAATGCCTTCCAATTTCTTTTCATTGACCAAATCAGCAGTCTTTTTGATCATGTCCGCCTTATTGACCTGATATGGAATCTCTGTAACAATGATGCATTCCCGACCATTGACTTCTTCGATTTCCGCTTTACCTCTCATCATGACACGACCACGACCTGTCAAAAAGGCCTCTTTGACGCCGTCATAACCATAGATGGTTCCTCCGGTTGGAAAGTCAGGTGCTTTAATGTGGGCCATCAGTTCTTCAATCGTAATATCGTAATTGTCGATATAAGCTACTATTCCACTAACAACCTCGGATAAATTATGAGGGGGCATGTTGGTGGCCATACCAACAGCAATTCCAGATGCCCCATTGACTAACAGACCTGGGATTTTTGTAGGAAGCACAGTAGGTTCCTTTAAAGTGTCGTCAAAATTAAGTTGGTGATCTACAGTATCTTTATCAATGTCGGCAAGCATTTCTTCCGAAATCTTCTGCATACGGGCCTCAGTATATCGCATTGCAGCTGGACTGTCGCCATCTACTGACCCAAAGTTACCCTGACCATCGACCAACATATAGCGCAAACTCCATTCCTGAGCCATTCGAACCATGGCATCATAAACAGAGGTGTCTCCGTGAGGGTGATATTTCCCAAGAACTTCACCCACAATACGGGCCGATTTCTTATACGCCGTATTGGCACGAACTCCAAGTTCGTGCATACCAAACAACACCCTGCGGTGCACTGGCTTCAATCCGTCCCGAACGTCGGGCAAGGCTCTAGAAACAATAACGGACATCGAATAATCGATGTACGCCGATTTCATTTCATCTTCAATATTAATGGGGATCAATTTTTCCGTTGCATCCATAGTCAAATTCTCACAAAATTGGTTTCAAAAATAGTAGGGCTAATTTAGTAATACTTTGCGGGCTTGCCATTAGTTTTTCGAGGCATTTTGAATCTATTTATTAACAGTTTTAATAAAATTAATGAGCAAACTATGCAGTCATTTTGAATTCAGCACAATTGAACATTTTGTCAGTCAATTTTTCTGGAATAATTTTTGTGAGACTGATAAATTCGTATTTTTATACCAACTCAAAACTTATGGACGATAATTTTTCACCTAGAGTCAAAGATGTAATAGCTTTCAGCAAGGAAGAAGCCTTGCGCTTGGGGCATGACTTTATTGGAACCGAACATTTGATGCTCGGACTATTAAGAGATGGTAATGGTAAAGCCATTGAAATCCTCGGAAATCTCGAAGTTGATTTAACCCATTTGCGACGCAAGGTGGAAATTCTTAGCCCGAGTAATCCAAACTCCTCGGTCAATGCAACCGAAAAGAAAAATCTTCATTTGACAAGACAGGCCGAAAGGGCCCTCAAAACTACCTTTCTTGAAGCCAAATTGTTTCAAAATTCCTCAATCAATACAGCACATCTCCTGCTTTGTATTTTGAGAAATGAAAACGATCCGACGACCAAGCTATTATTAAAGCTTAATGTAGATTATGACCGCGTCAAAGAGCAGTTCAAATTCCTCATATCTGAGGACGAGGAAGACGAGATCAACGAAACCAAAAATTCTGCCTTTTCTGAAAATGACGATGAAGATCAATTTGCAGATGAGTCCGATCCATCCCCCATCAAGTCCAAACCTGGAGCCAAGAAATCAAAAACTCCTGTTTTGGATAATTTTGGCAGAGATCTTACTGCTATGGCAGAAGAAAATAAACTCGATCCAGTCGTGGGTAGAGAGAGTGAGATTTTGCGCGTTTCTCAAATTCTCAGCCGCAGAAAGAAAAACAACCCCCTATTAATCGGGGAACCTGGAGTTGGCAAGTCGGCCATAGCCGAAGGATTGGCCATCCGCATCATTAAGAGAAATGTATCTCGAGTGCTATTTAACAAGCGCGTTGTTACTCTCGATTTAGCGGGTTTGGTGGCTGGAACCAAGTATAGAGGTCAATTCGAAGAACGGATGAAGGCCGTTATGAATGAGTTAGAAAAAAATGATGACATCATTTTGTTTATCGATGAAATTCACACCATTGTTGGCGCTGGAGGTGCTACAGGAAGTTTGGATGCATCAAACATGTTTAAACCTGCTTTGGCTAGGGGTGAAATTCAATGTATAGGAGCCACTACTTTGGACGAGTACCGACAGTATATTGAGAAGGACGGTGCCTTAGAGCGCAGATTTCAAAAGGTGATTGTTGAGCCAACGACAGTGGATGAAACCATCGAGATTCTCAATAACATCAAATCGAGATACGAGGAGCATCACAATGTCGAATACACGCCTGAAGCTATTGAGGCTTGTGTCAAATTGACACACCGATATATGACGGATCGTTTTTTGCCTGACAAGGCCATTGACGCTTTGGACGAAGCAGGTTCTCACGTTCATATCACCAATATTGATGTTCCCGAGCAAATCGTGGAGCTTGAAAAGCAACTCGAAGATGTCCGAGAATCTAAATCGAGCGTAGTAAAGCGGCAGAAATATGAAGAGGCAGCCAAGTTACGTGATGACGAAAAAAGATTAGAGAGGCTGCTGTCCGAAGCTCAAATCGCTTGGGAACTAGAATCTAAAACTCATAGAGAAGTTGTTACAGAAACTCATGTAGCCGATATCGTTTCTATGATGACCGGAATTCCTGTGACCCGAGTAGCTCAAGCTGAATTGAGTAAATTAGCCGAACTTCCTGAGCGCATCAAAGGCAAAGTCATTGGACAAGACGAGGCTGTTTCGAAAGTGGTTCGCGCAATTCAGCGGAATCGCGCTGGTTTGAAAGATCCTAACAAACCTATTGGATCGTTCATATTTCTAGGACAAACTGGAGTTGGTAAAACTCAGTTGGCTAAAATATTGGCTTCTGAATTATTTGACAGTCAAGATGCTCTCGTGCGCATTGACATGAGTGAGTACATGGAGAAGTTTTCCATTTCGAGATTGATTGGAGCTCCTCCAGGTTATGTGGGGTATGAAGAAGGTGGTCAATTGTCTGAAAAAATAAGACGGAAACCCTATTCCGTAGTTCTTCTGGATGAGATTGAAAAAGCTCATCCCGATGTCTTCAATATGCTCCTGCAGGTACTTGACGATGGTTATCTTACCGATAGCTTAGGCAGAAAAATCAATTTTAGCAATACTGTGCTGATCATGACTTCGAATATTGGGGCAAGGCGTCTCAAGGATTTTGGGACTGGAGTTGGATTTGGAACTTCGGCCCAAAAATCGCAAGAAAAATCTCATGCCAAAAGCGTCATTGAAAATGCTTTAAAAAAGAGTTTCGCTCCTGAGTTTCTCAACCGTATTGACGATGTTGTCATGTTTAACAATTTAGAACGGGCTGATATTGATAAAATAATTGATATCGAACTGTCTAAACTTTTTGGTCGTGTTGATCAATTGGGCTATCAACTTGAGTTATCAGATGAAGCCAAGGATTTCATTGCTGAAAAAGGATTCGACAAGGAATTTGGTGCTCGTCCATTGAAACGATCAATTCAAAAATATGTCGAAGACGCCTTGGCAGAAGAAATCATTAATTCAAAACTTCAAGAAGGCGACACCATTAACTTAACGATTAATGAAGACAAGACTGGATTGGCTGTGAACATCAAAAAGAAGAAACTTCCAAAGACGCCCAAAGAATAAAACTTATTCTAACAGTAAATCTGTATCGATTTGAACGGATTGAATAAATTTCACTGCTTTTTCTAGGTGGTCGTGCATCAAGGCGTCTTTTTCTATAAAGCCCACGTGATCTCTAAATGAGTTCAAGAAGCTTTGAACAAACTCGGAGCAGTTTTCGTTCCTAAAATACAAAGCTTGAGATGCGCAAAGCAATTCAATGGCCAAAATCGTTTCGACATTATTGACCAAGTCATAAGCTTGGACAGCAGCATTGGCTCCCATACTGACATGATCTTCTTGCCCATTGGAAGAGGTGATTGAATCTATACTGGCTGGTGATGCCAATTGTTTGTTTGACGAAACAATACTTGCCGCGGTGTACTGGGTAATCATCAATCCTGAATTCAATCCAGGTTGGTTAACAAGGAACAAAGGCAATCCTCGGGCCCCTGATAGCAACTGAAAAGTACGCCGTTCTGAGATATTGCCTAATTCAGCCATGGCTATCTTTAAATGGTCTAAAGTTAGGGCCAAAGGTTGACCATGGAAATTACCTCCAGAAAGAACTTCATCTAAGTTTTCGAAAACTGTCGGATTGTCTGTTACGGAATTAATTTCAGTAATGATCACTTTTGAAACATAATCCAAGGCATCTTTTGTTGCGCCGTGAACTTGAGGCACACATCGAAATGAATATGGGTCTTGAACCCCCTCTCTAGGCAGCGTCATCAGGGGACTGTCTTCGAGAAATTCTCTGATTCTAGCTGCTGTTTTGATCTGTCCATTGTGAGGTCTGATCAGGTGCAGCGCTTGATGAAAAGGCGATTGATGCGCCATGAATCCCTCTATAGACAGGGCCGCTATAAGGTCGGCTAAATAAGACAACCGAATGGATTTCATGAGAACTTGAACGCCATAAGCGGTCATGAACTGAGTGCCGTTCAATAAAGCCAAGCCCTCCTTGGCACTCAAGGTCAATGGCTTTAGATTGAGCTGCTCCAAAACTGAGGAAGCCCCCTGTCTTTTGCCTTTATAAAATACCATACCACGACCCAAAAGCGGTAAACTCAAATGAGCCAGAGGAGCAAGATCTCCAGATGCACCCAAAGAGCCCTGAGTAAAAATTATGGGACTTACCCCAGCATTATAAAGTTCCACCAAATGTTGGACAGTTTGCAGGTGAACACCACTGTAACCCAGACCCAAAGATTGAATTTTTAATAACAACATCCATTGCACCACTTCATTTGGCACCTCCTTTCCCATACCACAGGCATGCGAAAGCACTAAATTTTCTTGAAGCTGATTCAAATCCGACTTGGATATGACGTGATTATGAAGCGCTCCAAATCCAGTGTTTATACCATAGAGCAGCTTGTCTGAACTAACTAATTTTTGGTCCAAATAAGCTCGATTTGCCCTAATCTTGAGTACAGATTCTTCAGACAATTCCAGTTGAAATGGTTGATAAGCAAGATCAAATAATTTCTTTAAATCCAAATTGGTCGAAAGCGATAAGGTCATTTTCAAACTGAAGGTCAATTAAAATTGATGCCTTAAAACTACAGTATTTTTTGAAATTAGTTTAATTTCGTTTTCTAAAACCTAAATAACATGAAAAACCTAATCACCCTGCTCGCTTGCGCTTCAATAGTCTTGTCTTGTGAGACCGCTCCAAAAGACGCTGTAAGTCTTAATGGCAAAATCAGTAACGCCAGCCCAAATAACGAATTGAAAGTTTTTAACCGAGAAGGTTACGAAAAAGTCATTCCAATCTCTCCAGACGGAACTTTTCAAGACACCCTAAAAGTGGCCGCAGGTACCTATATGTTTCAGGTAGGACAAGAATATGGTCAAATGTATTTGGAAAATGGGCAACAGATCCATTTTGAGTTGGATTACTCAAAATTCGACGAAACGCTAACATTCAAAGGAGACGCTGCCGATAAAAATAATTTTATTATCGCCAACACCTTGCTCCCCGAGGCCAACTTACCCAAAGATATATTTTCCCGCAGCGCAGAAGATTTTGACGCTGCATTTGTAGATTTACGAAAGTCTTTCGACTCTTTAAAACTAGCTTTCCCTACTCTCAATTCTAATTTTTTAGCTGATTTCGACCAACAATTTGAAGAGATGAAAACGGCTTACAAGAATTATCACCAGTCTAAATTGGATTTGATGGCCAAACTACCTCAAGGTACACCATCTCCCCTTTTTACCAATTATAGAAACGCCAATGGCTCTCAATCTTCATTGACTGATTTCCTTGGAAAATATGTTTATATTGATGTTTGGGCAACCTGGTGTGGCCCCTGTATCGCAGAAATTCCAGCTCTTGACGAACTTCAAGGCCACTATAAGGACAAAAATATCACCTTTTTGAGCGTCTCCATTGATCAGGAAAAGGATTATCAAAAGTGGCTCGACATGATCAAGGAAAAAAACCTTGGAGGAAATCAAGTTTTTGCTGACAATGCCTGGCAATCGGAATTCGTTAAAGCTTACATGATTGACGGCATTCCCAGATTCATGCTTCTTGACCCTCAAAACAAAATTGTTTCGGCTGACGCTCCAAGACCATCAGACCCGACCATTAGAAAAATGCTTGACGAATTGCTCTAAGCAACCGTTCTTTCACTTCTAGACATTGCGACTAGACTCTTTGATGTTTAGTCGCAATGTTTTTTTTGCTTTTTTGGAACTGGCAATAACCCAAGTTTTATGATTTGAAAATCATCAAAATACTTACTTTTGCCTTCAAATAATCTGTCCATGAAACAAATAAGCTTACACCAAACGCACCTGGACTTAGGAGCAAAAATGGTTCCATTTGCTGGCTATATGATGCCTGTCCAATATGCTGGCGTCAATCAAGAGCATCAAACGGTTCGTGAATCGGTGGGCGTTTTTGATGTTTCTCACATGGGAGAATTTCTGGCTGAAGGGCCTAATGCCCTAGACCTTATTCAAAGCTTGTGTTCCAACGATGCCAGCAAATTAGAAATAGGTATGGCTCAATACAGCTGTATGCCTAATGAGACTTCAGGGATTGTGGATGACCTCATCATTTACCGGGTCAAAGAAGAAACTTATTTGTTGGTTGTTAATGCCAGTAACATAGATAAAGATTGGAACTGGATCAGTGAGCGAAATACTGTTGGAGCAACTCTCAAAAACCTCTCTGATGATTATTCCCTATTAGCCATCCAAGGTCCTAAAGCGGTAGAAGCCATGTCGCCTTTGAGCAGTGTGGATTTGGCTGGCATCAAGTATTACAATTTTGTCGTTGGTGATTTTGCAGGTATCGAGCACGTCATCATCTCCGCTACTGGATATACGGGATCTGGTGGATTCGAAATTTACTGTAAGAATACCGAAGTAAAACAAGTTTGGGATGCTGTTTTTGAAGCAGGAGCGCCTTATGGTATTGCTCCAATTGGCTTGGCAGCTCGAGATACCTTGAGACTTGAAATGGGCTATTGCTTGTATGGTAACGACCTCAATGACCACACTTCACCCATCGAAGCTGGACTTGGATGGATCACAAAGTTTAATAAAACATTTACCAATAGTGAAAGCTTGTTGGCAGAAAAGACCAATGGTCCAAAGCGCAAACTCGTAGCTTTTGAACTCGAAGATCGCGGCGTTCCAAGACACGATTACATCATTGTCAATGCCGCTGGAAAGGAAATAGGAATTGTCACTTCGGGAACTATGGCTCCAAGTCTTAACAAAGGTATTGGGATGGGTTACGTCATCTCAGAAGAGTCTGAATTTGGCAATACCATTTACATTCAAATTCGAAAAAATCAAATTCCTGCTACCGTTGTTAAATTGCCATTTTATAAATCGAACCTAAAAAATTAGAGTTGTCAAACCCAGCCCCAAAACATCGTATTCTCATTCTTGGAGCCAGTGGATTTCTGGGAGACACCCTTTATAAAGAGTTGTGTCAATATTTCAAGACTTTCGGCACCTATTGCACGGAACGAGCAAGTTTTGAAAGCAACAAACATTTTTTTCAATACGACATGTCCTGTGACGATCTCCTTCCAATTCTCAAGGATATTCGGCCTACAGTTGTAATTTCGGCCCTCAGAGGACCCTTTGCCCAACAAGTTTTTACTCATGAATGCCTCGCAAGCTACTCCCTTGAGAGCAAATGCAGAATTGTTTTTTTGTCGTCAGCCAATGTGTTTGACGCTTACAGCCAATACCCCAGTTATGAATATGACAAAACTTTAAGCAATAGCATCTACGGTCACTTCAAAATAAAAATTGAAAACATTTTGATGAGACTGCCTGAAAAACAATGGGTCATTGCCCGTCTGCCTATGGTTTTTGGGCTCCAGTCACCGAGGTTGACCGAAATAAAAGAACATTTGATCAATGAAGTTCCTATTGAGGTTTTTCCAAATCTGATTGTAAACATAACCACAGATCAAAAACTCAGCCAACAAATTCACTACATCATCAATCAAAATTTAACTGGTATTTTCCATTTGGGAAGCACTGACATGGTACATCACGAGTACTTTTTTAAAGACATCCTCAAAGCGCTTCAGCAACCAGAAGGAAAAATAAAGTACGTATACACCACCAACGACGACCGATTCCTAGCTGTGTTGCCTAAAAAAAACAAATTACCCGAACACCTTCAATTTCAGACACAACAGTTTTTAGAAGAAATTGAAGTGCAGCAGAATTTATCCCAATAAAATTTGGGATTGTAATATTGATTTAGTCCGCTTACTTTTGTAAGAAAAATAATTCCATGGGAAGAGCATTCGAATTCAGAAAAGCACGAAAAATGAAGCGTTGGTCGGCCATGAGTAAGGCCTTTACTCGCATTGGCAAAGATATTGTCATGGCTGTTAAGGAGAATGGACCTGACCCATCTTCCAACTCCCGACTCAGAGCAGTGATTCAGAATGCGAAGGCCGTGAATATGCCCAAAGACAATGTTGAGAGAGCCATCAAAAAGGCCTCTGACAAATCTCAAGGGGACTTTAAAGAGGTGTTGTTCGAAGGTTATGGTCCTCATGGCATAGCTATTTTGGTTGAAACAGCCACTGACAACAATACCAGAACCGTGGCCAACATCAGAAGTTATTTCAACAAATGTGACGGTTCTCTTGGAACCTCAGGCTCTGTGGTTTTTATGTTTGATCACACCTGCAATTTTCGCGTCAACGCAGAAGGTTTGGATGTTGAAGAATTGACCTTCGACTTGATTGATTTTGGTGCCGAAGAAGTTTTTGAAGATGATGATGGAATCATGATTTATGGCCCTTTTGAGTCTTTTGGAGCGCTTCAATCTGAATTAGAATCAAGAGGTATAGAAATTCTTTCGTCTGGATTTGAGCGCATTCCTAAAATCACCAAGACCCTCAATAAAGAACAGTCCGCAGACATCGAAAAACTGCTGGATAAAATTGAGGAAGACGACGATGTTCAATCAGTTTATCACACCATGGAAGAAACTGAGGACTAGCTACATTTTTTCGTAGAGTTCTCGCACTACTTTTTCGTTGACAACAGACTTCCAATTTCTCCCTAAGGCATTTTCCCATAAAGGATTTAAACTGAGAGCAATTTTGGTCATCTGCTGGTATTCCCTTTCAGACAAATGTTCGCATACCCCAGATGGAATGTCTATTTGATGTGAGTCTTTCATTTTTCTATACATCTTGGTGCCCTCTGGGTAATAGGTTTCGAGATGCTCAATTGCCATACAATTGCCAAGCCCATGTTTAATGCCCTTAACAAAAGACAATCCATAGCTCAAGGCATGGACTATTCCAACTTGGGAATTGGCAATACTCACACCTCCTAACCAAGAGGCCATCATTAATTGCTCGCTTTTTTCAAGAGTGGTCAACTTAGAATTTAAAAAAACATTCTCGCATAGTGCCATAGCTTTTTCACCATGAACTTGGCTAAAGGCATTTAAGAAAGTCCCATTTAAGGATTCCACACAATGGATAAAACAGTCCATTCCAGTGTAAAACCACTGATTCTTGGGAACATCCAAGGTCAATTCAGGGTCAAGAATGACCTGATCAAAAGGTGTGAAGTCGCTATTAATGCCTAATTTCATTTCTGGACCTTTCAAAACGGCCGTTCTTGACACCTCGGCTCCAGTCCCTGAAATGGTAGGAATACCTAAACTATAGACTCCTGGGCTTTGAACCAAATCCCAACCTTGATAATCAGAAGCGCCACCTTTGTTGGTCAGCAATAGGGCAACAGCCTTGGCCAAATCCATAACAGACCCACCTCCTATTCCTATCACTCCAGAGGGAAGTTCTTGGTAATTGAGGATAATTTGTTGAACCAAATCGTCCACCTGAATGGTCGTTGGTTCTTCTATGGTGGACACGAAAATAATTTGGTCATCGTAGGAACATGGAATTTTTTGGACGATATCATGTCTCTGAGTAAATACGTCATCCACCAAAAAAACAAAAGGTGCTCTGGCGTTTCGACGGTGAGATAGTAATACGGAATTCAATTGATCGAAAGTGCCAATCCCGAACAGAACTCTTGGCACTAATGACATGTTTCTGAAAGACGCAGGCATCAAGACAGTTTATTTGAATTCCAAACCTTCTGAGCTTCTTCAAGATCTTCGGGGATATCAATTTCAATCCCTAGTACATCAGTCTCTACCATTTGGATTTTTCTACCGTGTTCTAAAAATCTCAAACATTCAATTTTCTCAGACAATTCTAATGTTTGCGGCTCTAGTTTTTGAAAATCCAGTAGAGCTTGTTTCCTAAAGGCATAAACGCCTTTATGTTTAAAAAATTGAGTTTCATCAGAATTATCTCGTGAAAACGGAATGGCATGCCTAGAGAAATAAATCGCTAAGCCTCTTTGATCAGTAATTACTTTAACCGTATTTGGATTTTGAATTTCTTTAGGATCGGTTATTTTTACCATTAATGAAGCCAAATCAATTTCCTTTTTAAAATCTGTATTGAATGAGGCTATCAATTTTTCTAAACTCCTTTTCTCGGCAAAAGGCTCGTCTCCTTGGACATTGACAATCAAATCGACATCCATATCATGAACGGCCTCGGCAATACGGTCGCTTCCTGATTGGTGGTCCAATCTACTCATCAAAGCCTTGCCACCCGCAGCGACAATAGTGTCAAAAATAAGTTCACTGTCCGTTACCACAAAAACGTCGTCGAAAAGTTGGGTTTGAAGTGTTGCCCTGTAAGTTTGAACAATCACAGGAGCGTCGCCTAAAGTCTTCATTAATTTTCCCGGAAAACGAGATGCCTCGTATCGGGCTGGAATCATTGCAATTATTTTCATCGTAGCGTTAAAAATCAAAAATAAGCTAATAATTTCGTTTTTCTAGACCAACTTCATCATCGAAATAATTAGAGTCAAAACCCAAGAGATACAGACGATTTTGCGCCCTAGTCATGGCGGTATACAACCAACGGTAATAATTCAAATCTGGCCCTTCGGGTAAGTAGGGCTGTTCTATGAAAACTGTATGCCATTGCCCTCCTTGAGACTTGTGGCAAGTCATGGCATAAGAAAACTTAACCTGAAGTGCGTTGAAGTGGGGGTTTTGCTTGATTTTCAAAAATCGCTTGTAATTAGACGATTCTCCAACGTAATCTTCCTTAACAGCATTGTAGAGTTGGTTATTCTCTTCATAAGTCAAGGCTGGCGTTTCTGAGGATATGGTATTGAGAAGCAGCACTGTTTCGAAAGGTTTCATTTTTGGGTAATCGACCAAACGCACCTTGACACGGGCAAAATCAAAACCATAAAACGATTCAAACTTGTAAATTTCCAAAACCTCAATGGTATCTCCATTTGCAATGAAAGCTGCTTCAGTTTCGGGCTTTACCCAAAAATAGTTGTTTTTTACCACCATCAAATAGTCGCCGACCGACAACTGCGCCTCGTTAAACAATATCCTTGTTCTAATTTGTTGGTTGTAGAGATTTGCTCTCTTATTTGACCTCACAATAATTGCAGTGTTTTCATTGCCAACGTTACTGTAAGAATCGTTGAGGGCATCCAAAACATCATTGCCGTCTTCTAGTCTGATGATGTCTTTGAATCCCTTGAGCAACATTTTAATTTGTCCCGATCCATCGTTTTGGATTTCCCTTCTCACTTCGGTGGCATTGTACAAAATACCTGATTCTAATTGCTGTCGCATCACCTGGGTCAAATCGACCGAACGAACTTGTTTATCGTAATTTGTCTCAAAATACAAGGACTCAAGGGCGGGGCTAAGATCCAGTTTAACAGGAGGCAGTTGGGCGGTGTCTCCAATGAAAACCAATTTGCATTGATGTCCGCTAAAAACAAATTGTATCAAATCGTCGAGCAAAGAACTGCCATCTCCAGTAAATTCATTGGAACCATCCGATATCATGGAAGATTCGTCAACAAAAAATATGGTTTTTCTGTTTTTATTGGGTTGCAAAACGAACTTAATCCCACCTCCTTTATCGGTTCTAGGGAAATAAATGAATCGATGAATGGTAGAAGCCTCCATTCCCGAGTAATTAGAAATGACTTTAGCTGCTCGTCCGGTTGGTGCCAAAAGGATAGCTTTTTTCTGAACATGCCATATATTCGAAACCAAAGTGCTGATTATTGAGGTTTTACCAGTTCCTGCGTGCCCACGTAAAATGAAAATTTCAGAACCTGAAGGCAACATGATAAAGTCTGTCAATTGACTCATAACCAATGATTGTTCTTCAGTCAAATCATGAGGAAATTTCTCAGAGAGTATCTGATAAAAAGCTTTAGATGTAGTTATGGGAGCCATATTGAGATTCTGTTCAAAGATATATAGGAATTTTCGGCGCACAGTCTTTTGCGATTAAAAAAAAATTGTAGATTTGTTTTCGGTCCTGAATAAATAATTTAAAAACAAATTATGCTGAATCTTTTATTAGTCGTTTTCGCTCTAGTTGCCGTAACTGTTGGTGTGGTGTGGTTAATCGACAAGTTTGTACCTGATGCTTTTAGAAAATACATTCTCATCGTTCTTTACGCCTTGATTGGATTTTTGGCCTATCAGACGTTTATGTCGGTTTACGGTGAAATCCAATTCAATCAGAGAAAACAAATTGCCTATAAAAAGGTAATCAATAGTTTGATTGATATACGGGATGCGCAATTGGCTCACAGATCTGTTAAAGGAACTTTTCAAAAGGACTTTGCTAAGCTGATAGAGTTTGTAGAAACCGAAAGATTCACCATAACCCAACGCAGAACTGTAACAGTAATAGATCAAGAAATGACAAGACGTTTTGGTGGCGTCGAAACTACCAAGGAAATTGTGGTTGTAGATACGCTTGGTTATGTTTCTGTGCGCGACTCGCTTTTCGGAACAGACACTCGTTATAAAACTATGATGAACGTTCCAGTCGGAAAACCAGGCACTTTGTTCGAAATGACAGCAGGCACAATCGATCAAAACGGCGTTAATATTCCAGTTTTTGAAGCTAAGGTGTTAAAGAAATACATTCTTTTCGGAGAAGATCCGAACTTGATTAAAATAGAGGAGAATGTAGTTTCTGTTGATGGTGTCAATGGCGATGCCCTCCGAGTAGGATCTATGGAAGAAGTAAATACTAACGGCAACTGGCCAAAAAACTATTCCAACGAGTAATTCAAACCCAAATATTACAAATTTAGCATTGTCCATTCAAACGGGTTTGAGTGGACTTTCTTTTTGTGTCAAAGACACAGCGAGCAACTCCTTTGAGCACTACATCGAACACCCTACTTTGGACAATAATAGTCCTGAGAGTTTACTCAAGGACTTGATAAACGCCTTCGAATCTAATCCAGCCTTGCAAACCGAATTCGATTCGGTTCGTGTCATTCATGACAATGCGTTGTCAAGTATTGTCCCTTTAGAAATATTAGACCCAGAAAAATTGGGCGATTATTTAAAATTCAATGTGGCGCTCTTACCAGATGACTTTGTGGCCTACGACGAGCTTAATAATCTCAATTGTGCAGTTGTTTTTGTGCCTTTTGTAAACATCAATAACTATGTCTATGAGCATTTTGGCAGTTTTGAGTATCATCACCAATCTTCGATATTGTTGCAGCGATTACAATCCCTCTCCGCTAACGATGATGAAAAAGTATTGAGACTGCACATCCAAGAGAAATATTTTGATGCAATTTGTTTTAAAGGAGATCAGTTAATTTGCTACAACAGATTCAATCATCAAACACCTCACGATTTCCTGTTCTACTTGTTATTTTTGGTTGAGCAATTGGGCCTAGATCCAGAAAAAGTGACCTGCGAACTTTTCGGCAAGGTAGACGAAATGAGTCCCTGTTACAAGGAAGCCTACAAGTACATCAGACACACCAATTTGCTTAAACCTAAGGTTGAGACCAATTTAATCAATCTCAAAAAAAACTTTGTAGCATTGAATAGTTTCTAATGCGGATCATCTCAGGAAGTCATAAGGGTCGAAGGATTCAAGCACCAAAAAAATTGCCCGTCCGCCCCACCACAGATATAGCCAAAGAAGGCCTGTTCAATATTCTCGCCAACCGTTTTGATTTTGACAGCATCAATGCTTTAGACTTGTTTTCTGGCACTGGCAATATCAGTTTCGAACTGGCATCAAGAGGTGTTGAGGAAGTTGTAGCTATTGACCATACGCCGGCATGCGTAGCATTTATTGCCAGAACATCCGAAGCCTTTGGCTTCGATATTGCTGTCAAAACCTCGGAAGTACAAAGATTTTTGGAACGCGAAACGCGTACTTTTGATCTGATTTTTGCAGACCCGCCCTATGACTTCACAGTCGATCAACTATTGACCATTGCCGATTTAGTGATGAAACGAAGTTTGTTAAAGTCTGATGGCGTTTTGGTAATAGAACACAGTAAGCATACCGACTTGAGCCAACACAGCTGTTTTGAAAACAAACGCTCGTACGGCAATTCTGTGTTTAGTTTTTTTGGGCAATAAAAAAAAGCAGACCTGTAAGCCGAATTCTGTATTTCAAATTCATGAAACCCTTATCATTTATCTGAGTGTCATGTTGCCATGACACTTTAGCTGCCTACCCTCCGATATCGTGCGTGCAGCACTCAAACACCGGTATACATGGCATTGCACCGCATAGAGTTTACCTGATTTCACTACAGCATTACCTGTACATCCTTTCTGTTGCACTTTTCCTGACCTCGCGATCGGTGGCCGTTAGCCACTATGCTGCACTATGGTGTTCGGACTTTCCTCTACTCATCACTGAGCAGCGATAAGGCGGTCTGCTTTAGCGCAAAAGTAGTCAAAATGTTAATAAGTACTCACAATTGCTCGGTAGTGCCTTTCCTAATCAAATCCGTTTGGCTAAATTTGTTTTTAAGTCTGTCTAGTAATGCTATGAGTGATCAATCTACCCGATTTGTTGTTTCTGCCTTAAAATACCGCCCTCAAGTGTTCGAGGACGTGGTGGGCCAATCGGCAATTACTAGCACGCTGAAAAATGCTATCGATCAAAATCACCTTGCACAGGCCCTGCTTTTTTGTGGTCCAAGAGGAGTAGGAAAAACAACTTGCGCCCGCATTTTGGCCAAAATGATCAACAGAAAAAACGATCCTTCTGAATTCAACGAGAACGAAGATTTTGCATTTAATATTTTTGAACTGGATGCTGCATCCAATAACTCGGTCGACGACATCAGAAATTTGACTGACCAAATTAGAATTCCACCCCAAGTTGGTGAATACAAAGTCTATATCATTGATGAGGTACACATGCTTTCTCAAGCCGCTTTCAATGCCTTTCTAAAAACCTTAGAAGAACCTCCGAAGCATTGCATTTTCATTTTGGCCACTACCGAAAAGCACAAGATTATTCCAACCATTTTGTCGCGTTGTCAAATCTTTGATTTCAAACGAATCACCGTTGGTGATGTGAAAAATTATTTGAAAAAAGTTGCGGATGATCAAGGGATAAATGCTAGTGACGATGCCCTTCATATTATCGCTCAAAAGGCCGATGGCGCCATGCGCGATGCGCTTTCTATCTTTGATCGTGTCGTGAGTTTTTCGGGAAAAGAACTGACGCTTCAGGCGGTGACAGAAAACCTCAATGTCTTGGATTATGACGTATATTTCAAAACAACAGACGCCATCATCAACCATGACATCCCAAGCCTTTTGATGACCTTCGACGCGGTCCTTGATCAAGGTTTTGATGGACAACATTTTATACGAGGACTGGCCTCTCATTTCAGAGACTTATTGATTTGCCAATCTACAGCCACTCGGACCTTACTTGAAGCCGGAGAACAAACCAAACAAAAATATTTGTCTCAGTCAAAGGCGGTGGATCAAGATTTATTGCTTCAAGGAATAGATTTGGCTAACAGTTGCGATTTGAAATACAAAAGCAGTCAAAGTCAAAGGCTTCTGGTTGAACTCTGTCTCATGCAACTTGCCTCCATCACTTTCAGTGATGAAAAAAAAAACAGCACTCCTGAAATAATTCCTGCTAGCGCAGTAAGAGCTTCTTCAAGTTCCACTGAACCCCCGATTTACATTGAGGAAGCCAAAATAGATGCCGTTGCCGAGCCCACAACTGACGAAAAAGAAGAACAGGTGCCACAGCTTCCCGAAATCATCCTCAAAAATCCAAATAGACCACCATCTGGATTATCGATTAAGAGTATTGAGAAAAAAAAGGCTCATGAACTCAAACGAATTGAAGTCAATGAAGTGCAAACAGAGAGCCTACCAGCAATGGCTTTTAAAGAGGAAGATCTTTTCGAACATTGGAATAAATACCGCTTGAAACTAGAAGAAAGTGGACAGCATAATTTGGCATCTATTCTGGGAATTAGTGAACCCAAGCTAGAAAATTGCACCATTCATTTGAGTTTACCTAACACCACTAACAAAAGAGAACTAATGCGTGAACAAGGTTCACTGCTAAAATATCTTCACCAGGCTCTTCAGAATTATACCATAGAGTTGGCTATCGAGATCAATGAGGAAGCCGTCAAAAGTTTTGTTTATACCGATGCCGAAAAATTTGAAAAACTCAAAGAAAAAAATCCTGCCCTAGAACAACTCAGACAAACTTTTCAATTAGACCTATGAAAACCATGCTTGGCCTTAAACTTCCTACCGACCCGCGATGGGTGAACATAGCAGAAAAGAATATTGAAGATATCTTGGTTGATCATGCATTTTGTGAGCAAAAGGCCGCTAGCACTGCCATTTCGTTTATAGTGACTTATCCTGAATATACCAAGTTAGTTCAAGAGATGACTGCGTTGGCAACCGAAGAAATGAGTCACTTCAAGATGGTTCACGACTTGCTTATTGCCAGAGGTTGGGTATTGGGCCAAGACCGAAAAGACGACTATGTGATAAAGCTGAGATCTTTTTTTCCTAAAGGCGGTAGTCGATTGACTCAACTGGTCCACCGTCTTTTGGTGGCTGCTTTGATTGAAGCGAGGAGTTGTGAGCGATTTAGACTATTGTCAGAAAATTTAAAGGACAAAGAATTGGCTGTGTTTTACAAAAAACTGATGATCAGTGAAGCCAATCATTATACACTTTTTTTGAAGTTTGCAAGAGACTACGGTGGCCGAGAATGCGTTGATGCGAAATGGGAAGCACTATTAAAATATGAAGCTCAAGTCATGGAGGGACTTGGAAAAGAAGAAATAATTCACGGCTGAGGAACAGGATAACCCTCCAATGTTCCCAAATGAATACTTTTTACAATCCCATCGGCCAATCCGATTTTTGGAACAAAAATATCCACTGCTCGACCCCATTTCATGGCATTCAAATAAATCTTTAGAGCAGGCTCTATAACATCCGCACGGTCCGGTTTCAAACCCAATTGAACTACGCGATCTTCATAAGACATGTCTGTAATCTTATCGTAATAATTTTTTAAGTGTTCATAAGTCAATGGCTTCCCTTCCTTTTTTCGAGATTGACTAAAAACAGTGTTGATACTTCCTCCTGATCCCATAGCATGAACCCTAGTCAAGTTTTTGGTGTTTTCTGTAACCCATTTTTTAACTTTCAACCATTCCTTTTCACCTTCTTGCGACTTACCTAACCTGAGTGTACCCAATCTGAAGGATTGTGAAGCTAGTTTTACTCCTCGTTTAATCACGGAAAGTTCAGTACTACCTCCACCTACATCAATATACAAGTAAGTCTTCAAAGGGCTGACAGCAACAGAAATTTCCATACTGGCTAGAATATCAGCCTCAACCATACCGTCAATGATATTGACTTGAATTCCAGAAGTTTGATAGATTTCATCTACTATAGTGCCTCCGTTCTTCGATTCTCTCATGGCAGAAGTAGCAGCAGCGCGGTACAGACTGACTTTGTGCAGACGCATTAACAAGGCGTAGGACTTCATGGCTTCAATCAACCGCGATTTGTTATTGTCAGATATGATTTGATCATGAAATACGTCTGAACCCAATCGAATTGGCACACGCACTAGGGACACTTTACGGATGGCAACGAGTTTGTCGTTGGCCGATACCACGTGAGCAATTAACAGACGAACAGCGTTGGATCCAATATCTATACCTCCAAAAACATCAATTTTTAAATTCAAACTATAAATAATTTTCAATTAATTCAAACGCCTCCATTTGAGAACGGATTGGCGCATTTCCACTTAACTTGTACGCATTGGGTTCCCCATTATTGATTACTCGTGCCTTCTGATTATCAGTCCAACAAAGATTAAAAACGGCATTGAGTCTTCGCTTAACTTCAGGATCATAAATTGGACAACTGACCTCAATTCGATTTTCCAAATTTCGAGTCATCCAGTCCGCCGACGAAATGTACATGAGTTCATCATCTCCTTCGCCAAAAATAAACAATCTGGTGTGTTCGAGGAACCTGTCGACAATACTAATTACTTCGATATTTTCACTCATACCTTTCACCCCAGGAACCAAACAGCAAATACCGCGAACAATCATTTGAATCTTTACTCCTGCTCTACTGGCTTCATAGAGTTTATCAACCAACTTGTGATTAGAAAAACTATTCATTTTAAGTTTGATCAAAGCATTTTTACCTGCCCTTGATTTTTCAATTTCGTGGTCAATCAACTTATAAAGTTTTGATTGGGTGTGATTTGGAGAAGTGATGATGTGCTTGTAACGGTAAATTTTGTAAGACGTTTCGAAAAAATTAAAGACCTTTTCAAAATCCTTCAATATGTCCCGATGCGCGGTCAGTAAGGTGAAATCTGTATAGTAGAGTGCCGTGAACTCATTAAAATTACCCGTACTTACGAAACCGTATCGTTTGATTTTGTTTTTTTCCAATCGACCAATTACACACAATTTGCTGTGTACTTTCAAACCTTGAACCCCAAAAATAACATTTACTCCATTGGCTTCCATTTGCTCAGCGGCCTTAATGTTGGCTTGCTCGTCAAATCTCGCTTGTAGTTCTATACACGCCGTTACCTCTTTACCATTTTTTGCTGCATTAATTAACGCACTGGCAATCTGAGAGTTCTTGGCCAAACGATAAATTGTGATTTTGATGTATTTGACTTTAGGATCTATTGCTGCCTCTCGTAAGAATTTAACAATATAAGAAAACGAGTGATAGGGGGAATAGATCAGTTTGTCCTGGGTTTTGATAACGTCAAACATGCTATTCCCTTGCTCAAAAGCTTGAATAGGAAGGGGATTAATCTTAGGGTATCTCAATTCCTTTCTGCCCAAACCAGGAAAACGAGTATAATCACGGCGGTTATGGTATCGTCCTCCAGGAATAATGCTGTCCATTTGATCTATTCCCATCTTTTCCATCAAGAATTTCAGTGTATCTTCACTAATCGACTTGTCGTAAACAAAACGTACCGGATCACCCAATTCTCTGTCCTTTAAGCTGTCTTTCAATTTTCTTACAAACCCTTTACTCAGGTCGCTGTCGATGTCCAATTCCCCATCTCTCGTGATCTTGACCATATGAGCTTCGATCGATTTGAAATTGAAAATTTTAAAAATGTCTTTAAGAAAGTACCTCAAAATATCGTCAATCAAGATGACATATTCTTTGTCACCGACTTTGGGCAATACCACAAATCTGTCAATAGACTTTTGGATTTCAATTAAGGCATACTGGGTCAATTTGGAGGCCTTCAGCATGCGAACAGCCATATAGGCCGCATCATTCCTCAAAATGGGCATAGAGTGATTTTCCTCAAGCATGATAATCGCCAAGTTTGGAAACACCACTTGTTCATAGTACTGCTTCAAAAATACAGCTTGGCTTTCAGTGATATCTTCCTCGTTGATTATGAAAATATTGTGCAACCTAAGTTCTGCGCTAATGGTGTCTAATATTTTCAAACTCTCCGATTGCTGATCAATCACTGTTTTTGTAATCATCTCCATTAAAGGACTTGCCTGCATCCCGCCCAATTGGCTGGAAGCATCCTTACCTGAAATTTGTATCCGCTTGATAGTGGCATATCGAACTCTGAAAAATTCATCCAAATTATTGGAAAAAATCCCTAAAAAATGGAGTCTGTCAATGATTGGTACTCTTTGATCAGCTGCCTCTTGTAAAACGCGAGCATTAAAATCGAGCCAACTTAAGTCGCGATTTACATATGTGTTAACGATATCTCTCAAATGGTAATTTGTATTGGTTTAACAAACAATTCGGTTTGGCCGCCTCGTGACACGTCTCTCCATGAGTCTGATGAAAAGGAAAGCACGACTAAGCCAGCAGTCGGGACGTTTTCAATACTCTTGTCTCCCCAAGAGTTGGCCAAATTAGTCAGCGCAAAATTGTGACCAAACAACATGACCGTATTTAATGAATCATCTAAACCATAGACTACTTCGGCTAATGAATTTCCTGAAAAGTCATACAATCCATCCTTGTACACTACCTTATTAATAGGAAAATTCAATACAGAGGTAAAAACGGAGCAAGTCATTGATGCCCTTTCAGCTGGACTGCTCAAAATAGCATCAATTTCATAGGACTGTTCAGCAAAAAAAGACGCCACTTTAGCAGCGTCATCCAAGCCTCTTCTCAGCAATGGTCTCTCAAGATCACTCACGGGATGTTCCCATGACGATTTTCCATGTCGCATTAGTATCAATGTTTTCATCGCTGTAATTCTATTTAGGGTGCCAATCTAACTCGCTGCCATTGGTCCGCATCTTTTGTAAAAAGAATACGGTCGTGCAATCGGTTGGCTCTACCTTGCCAAAACTCCATCGATTTGGGTCTGACCAAAAACCCACCCCAATGGGTTGGTTTAGGCACTGAAACTCCTTCGAATTTCTGTTCGAAATAAGTCAATTGTTCTTCCAAAAACTCTCGACTAGGCACTATGCTGCTCTGTGATGAAGCATGAGCGCCAATTTGACTGCCTCTTGGGCGGCTGTTAAAGTAAATCGTGCTTTCCTCCTCGCTCACTTTTTCGACTTCTCCCTTAATGATAATTTGACGTTCTAGAGCTGGCCAAAAAAAAGACAAACATACCTTTGGGTTTTGAATAATGGCTTTGCCTTTGTTGCTTTCAAAATTGGTGTAGAAGACAAACCCCTCGACGCTATAACCTTTCAGCAAAACAACACGTGAACCAGGAAAACCGTCGGCGTCAATAGTGGCAACGGTCATGGCGTTGACTTCCTCGACACCCTTGTGATTGGCTGCTTCACCAAACCATTGATTAAAAAAATCGAGCGGATTCAAAGGGATTTGAGATTCAATCAATTCTCCCTTTTGGTAAGATTTTCTAAAGTCACTCAGATTGTGCTGCATGGGTGCAATTTACAAGAAATTCCTTTGCTAAAAAAGGTGATTATGAGAATGTTACCATACAAATTCTTTGCCATTTTCGGCTAAAAAAGTCTTTTCAAATACCTCATTGGCCTCCAGTAAAAAATGGTCCTCCACTTCGTAACGCGACGAAAAATGGCCTAAAATCAATTGGCTCACATTGGCCAATTTTGCAATTTCCGCAGCTTGTCTAGCCGTGCTGTGCAAAGTTTTGATTGCCAATCCTTCATCCACGTTCAAAAAAGTTGACTCGTGGTACAGACAATCCACACCTTGAATCAGCGGAACAATGGCAGGAGAAAACGCTGTGTCGCTGCAGTAGGCGTACGATTTAGTTTTTGGTGCATCAAAGGTGACCTCTTCGTTCTTGATCAATTGCCCAGTTTCATTCATGACATCAAATCCCTGTTTCAGTTTTGAAAAATAGGCTTTGTCTATTTGAGCATCTCGAGCAGCTGGTGCGTTCAGTCTTCTTTCAGAAGGTTTTTCTGAAAACAAAAATCCATTGGTGTAGATCCTATGATTCAGAGGAATGGATGAGACTATTACATTGTTGTCTTCAAAAACTACTTGAGTTTTGTCCCCCGTTAATTCGTTAAAAATCAATTGATAATCTATTCTTGACTGCGAGAGTTTCAGTTGGACTTCTATCAATTCCTTAATACCTTTAGGACCATGAACGTGGAGGTCTGAAGTCCTGCCTAGCAATCTAAAGGTAGAGATAAGCCCAATAAGTCCAAAAACATGGTCGCCATGGAGGTGAGAAATAAAAATGTGTTTGATCTTAGAGAAACTGATTTTAAATTTCCTCAATTGAACTTGGGTACCTTCTCCACAATCAATCAAAAAAAGGTGATTTCTTATTTCAAGAATTTGCGATGTTGGGTTCGCATTTGCTCTGGGAGTTGCTGAGTGGTATCCTAAAATGGTCAGTTTCAAATCGGTAAGTTTAAAATCCTAAATCTCGCTCCATTTCCTCCAATTCCACCACATCATAAGCTTCTCGAAGAGTTGGCGCAGCAGAGAGTATTTCGGGCAGTTCTTGGATGGATTGTTCGGATAAAACTAGGACTAAAGACAGTGATTTTCGTTTGAGGTGAGCCTTGGCCTCAATACATTTTGAGGCACAATACTCTGAGACAGAGTCAAGATCGTGCATGTCGAGAATAAGGTGCTTAGAAATCGAATCCAATTGGTTGAATCGTTCCAGGACCATCTCTTCCTCGTTTGCTGTCACAACAATGCAATCGTCTCTCATGATTGTCGTTTACCTTTTGATTTTAGATGCTAACAGGTACATTACCGCCATGCGCACTGCAACACCATTTTCAACCTGATCTAGAATAATGGCGTAGTTAGAATCCGCTACCTCCGAAGTGATTTCTACCCCGCGGTTTATCGGGCCAGGATGCATAATTACAATTTCTTTACTCAGGTCTCTCAAGATGTCCATGGTCAGGCCATATTGCATGGCATACTCACGAGTAGAAGGAAAATAACTCGTGACCATGCGCTCATTCTGAACGCGAAGCATATTGGCAACATCACACCATTCGAGTGCCTTCTTCAGGTTGGATTCAACACCTACTCCCAAGCTTTCAATGTGTTTTGGCAACAAGGTTTTTGGTCCGCAGACCTTTACCTCGGCCCCTAGTAATTTTAGAGCAAAAATATTCGACAAGGCTACACGGCTGTGAAGTACATCGCCAACTATAACAACCTTTTTTCCAGCAACGTCTCCCAATCTCTCGCGAATGGAGTAACAATCCAAAAGAGCTTGAGTTGGATGTTCATGGGTACCGTCACCTGCATTGACTACAGACGCATCGATATGCTTTGAAAGAAAAATTGGCGCTCCCGGACTGGGGTGGCGCATAACGACCATGTCGACTTTCATGGATAAAATATTCTGAACAGTGTCGATCAGGGTTTCGCCTTTTTTGACCGAGGATTGAGATTCAGAAAAATTCACAACATCGGCAGACAGCCTTTTCTCCGCCAGTTCAAAGGACAATTTCGTTCTGGTTGAATTCTCAAAAAACAAATTGGCGATGGTAATGTCTCTTAGCGAAGGTACCTTTTTGATGGGCCTGTTGATCACCTCTTTGAATTGATCGGCCGTTTGAAATATCAATTGTACATCGTCTTCCTTGAGGTACTTGATTCCTAGTAAATGGTTAACACTTAGTTCACTCATCAGATCATTGGTTTTCTAAAAACACTGCGTCTTGACCTTCAATTTCACTCCAACTGACGACAACGTGCTCTTCATTGATGGCATCGACTTGTCGGCCACAATAATCGGGCTGAATTGGCAAATGTCTGCTGAAACGTCGGTCGATTAATATCAATAATTCAATTTGAGCGGGACGACCAAAGTCTTGAACGGCAGTCAGAGCAGCTCTAATGCTTCGGCCAGTATAGAGAACATCATCAATAAATACAACCTTTTTGTTCTCTACCACAAAGTCTATTTCAGTGGAGTTAGCTTCTATTGGTTTAGCACTGCGTCGGAAATCATCTCGGTAAAAAGTAATGTCTAAATATCCTATGGTAATTTTTGGAATGTGGTAGTCATTTTGAAGAACATGGGCCAATCGTTTGGCTAACATTTTTCCACGTGGCTGAATGCCAATTAGAATAGTATCTATAAAATCTCCGTGGTTTTCAATCAATTGACAGGCCAATCTTCGAATTGTGATCTGCAGTTCACGTGCGCTAAGTAGCTCTTTCTGACTCATCTTGTGTCACTAACTTGGCAAAGTTACGCCATTTTTATGTATTTCAATTCGAGTTTATTCCTCATAAAAAAACCCTCCATAAAGGAGGGTTTTAAAATTGTGGTTAGGCATTGCCTTCCATTTCATCTTTCAGCCTCTGCAACGTTTCATTGGCATCTCCAAAAGTTGGTTTGGATTCGTCTTCAGAAGAAGTTTGTTTCGACTGTTTGCTGGCACTTTTGACATTTTGAGCCTCAGACTCTTTGAAAATTGCCATGTGCGACGCTACTACTCGTCTGAATTCTTTGTTAAATTCAATAACTTTAAATTCAGCTGTTTCTCCTTTTGTCAATTTAGAACCGTCTTCCTTTTCAAGATGACGTGTTGGAACAAATGCTACGATATGGTCGTTGAATTCCACCGTCGCACCCTTATCTACCATCTCAGTGATTTGAGCGGAATGAACAGTTCCCAAGGCAAATTCAGCCTCGTATTTGTCCCATGGATTGTCCATGGTGTGTTTGTGACTTAAACTCAGTTTACGTCCTTCAACATCCAATTCTAAAACTTCTACTTCTAGCACATCGCCAACGGCACAAAATTCACTTGGATGCTTGACCTTCTTGGTCCAAGACAAGTCTGATATATAAATCAACCCATCGATTCCTTCTTCAAGTTCCAAGAAAACACCGAAGTTTGTGAAGTTACGCACTACTCCTTTGTGTCTGGATCCTACAGGATATTTTGAGGTAATGTCGGTCCAAGGATCAGAGGACAATTGCTTGATTCCCAATGAAATCTTGCGTTCCTCTTGATCAATGCTTAAAATTTCAACATCGATTTCCTGTCCAACCTTAACGAAATCTTGAGCCGAACGCAGATGCGTTGACCAAGACATTTCAGAAACGTGAACTAATCCTTCGACACCGTCTGCGATTTCTACAAAAGCTCCGTAATCGGCTATTACAGCTACCTTCCCTTTTACCTTGTCGCCAACTTTCATGCCTTCACCAACAGCTTCCCATGGATGTTTGCTCAGCTGTTTTAGACCTAGTTGAATCCTGGACTTATCTTCATCGAAGTCTAAGATTACTACATTCAATTTTTGATCCAATTCTACTATTTCACTTGGGTGCGAAATTCGAGACCAAGAAAGATCAGTAATGTGAACCAATCCATCAACTCCTCCAAGATCCATGAAGACCCCGTATGAAGTAATGTTTTTGACCACACCCTCCAGAACTTGACCTTTTTCAAGTTGAGAAATAATTTCTTTTTTCTGTTCTTCGATATCGGCCTCGATCAATGCTTTGTGAGAAACAACGACGTTTTTGAATTCATGGTTAATTTTAACCACTTTGAATTCCATTGTTTTATTCACGTATTGATCGTAATCTCTAATTGGCTTGACGTCGATTTGTGAACCTGGCAGGAAAGCCTCAATGCCGAAGACATCGACAATCATTCCACCTTTGGTGCGACATTTCACAAATCCATTCACAATTTCTCCAGACTCATGAGCCGCATTTACGCGATCCCATGCCATAACAGCGCGAGCCTTGCGGTGAGACAACACCAATTGACCTGTAGCATCCTCTCGGACATCTACCATCACTTCTACCGTGTCACCAACTTTTAATCCTGGATTGTAACGGAATTCATTTAGGGAAATAACGCCTTCTGATTTGGCATTGATATCTACAATAACGTCTCTATCCGAAATGTGAGTTACCGTGGCTTTTACGACCTCATCGGTCAAAGTGTCCACAAAATTGGCCGCGACCAATTTTTCAAATTCGGCCAATTGCTTGTCTTCCAAAGCATCGATACCTTCTTTATAATTTTCCCAGTTGAAGTCTTTTAGGAATTGAGCTTGATCAACTTGATTGTATTGTTTTGGCTCTTCTTTTAAAACTGTTTCAGATGCAACAGTCTCTGTTTGTGGGGCTTCTTGTGACAAATTCTCGTTGTTCAATAATTCGTCTTGTGTTTCGTTTTCAGCCATTGCTGATGGTTTGGTTTTGTATTCTGACCTTAAGTGGATAAAGCGATTCAAATCAGAAGCTGATTGTTCCTTTCTACCCTTGACATCCACCAAATCGCGTTCAAAGGCGGGCAAAAATACAATTATACCTGAAAAATAAGCTAATAATCTGCGTTTTTTTACATCTATACCCTTTGTTTTCTTTATATTCGTTAACCCAATATCTAAACAAGCTACTTATGGACCTGCTTTCTAAGTACGCCAGCGTCTTTCAGCTTGGCGAAAAGTTCAAGATTAAAAACGGCAAAATTGCAATAGTCGATGGCAAAATTAATTTGCAGGGGGTAGTAAATATCCTATTTGAACAAAAACAATTGTGCAAAAAGATCAAAAGTATTGGGGGAGAGAAACCAAATGATTTCGTGGTTGACATTACGGTAATCAACAAAGACTACTACCACTTGCACCGCGTTAAAAAAGGAGAAACATTAAGCATTATTCCTAAAAAATATTATCTTGATTCCCGGAAATACATCGACATTTTTGATCCTAACCGAGATCAAATTAGCCACCCTGACGAGATGTTATCCAACCTGAAAATTATAATACCCAATGTTTAACCAAAAACAAAACCTATGAGAGTACTAGTTATTTCATTTTTAATTTGCAGCTCGGCTGTATTTAGTCAAAACGAACCTTCAGAAGAGATTGTAAAAAACAACGAAGCTTCCATTAATGTTTTTAATCTCCTTATTTTTAAAGCTTTAGATGTTAGTTATGAATACTATTTGAATGAAGAATCCGGAGTGGGAGGGTCTGTACTTCTAAGTTTAGATGGAGATAAAAGGTTTAATAATGATGGTCCCTTTTATTATGAGTCATTTGCTCTCACTGGTTTCTACAAATTCTATTTTGGTCGCAGACCCAACTCGGGCTTTTTTGCTGAATTGTTCACAATGTACAGCAACGGATCATATGACGTTGATTATTATTATAACGAATCGACATTCGAAAATCAAGTTTTTTATAAGGACTTTTCTCAATTTGCATTTGGTCTTTCAGTCGGAGCCAAGTACCGTTCGAAACTCGGTTTTGCAGGGTCAATTTATTTAGGAGTTGGGAGAAACTTTTTAGACACAGAAGATACCCCAGCTTTGTCGCCAAGACTCGGAATTACTTTAGGTTACACCTTTTAGTTGATACCAGCTATCAGATTCAGTACCAAATCCAATTGATCTTGAATAGTAAGTTTTGAATTGTCAATGACAACGGATTCTTGAGTTTGAATCAACGGAGAATCTTCTCTGGAAGAATCTTGCTGATCTCTTGCAATCAAGTTGGCTTTGACAGATTCTAATGAAACATTATGAAACTTTTGCATCAATTCGTCAAATCGACGCTTGGCACGCACATCGTCATCAGCGGTCAAAAAAAGCTTGAGTTCAGCATTTGGAAAAACGACACTTCCAATATCTCGTCCGTCCATAACAACTCCCTTTTTCAAGCCCATGGACTGTTGTTGAGAAACTAGTTTTGTTCTCACTTCAGAAATAGCAGAAACAGGACTTACCCATTCAGAAACCCGCATACTGCGAATTTCTTGTTCCACATTTTTGCCGTTTAAAAACACTTCTCCGATTCCGGTTTCTGGATTCATTTTGAATTCAATTTGAATCTGAGGCAATAGCGATATTAATTGATTTTGATTCAATTGACTGGCAATCAAACCATTATCCAAAGCATACAGGGTAACTGCTCGGTACATGGCTCCAGAATCTACATAGAGGTAGCCCATTTTTTTAGCCAGCGCCTTGGCTAGTGTGCTCTTACCAGTAGAAGAATAGCCATCAATGGCAATTGTAATTTTTTTCATGGTCATAATTGGAGTTGCATTCCAAAAAAACTGGTGTTAGACGCCGCCGCAAATCGAGCATGTGTAAAACTGAGGCGCAAGTTATTGAGTTTTATCCCAAATCCAAACGACAATCCTGAAAAATTCCGCTGTTCCAAAATTCTCAATTCCTCTGCCCGTCGGAAACTGTAACCAATACGAAGGTTGAATCCTCTATCTGGAAACAGTTCGGCTCCAAAAATGACATGGCGGAGGGCTTTATTGGCAAAACTCACCTGTTCATCAGTTTGATTTCCTTCCAAATCTGTTTCCACTCTCGCGGGGCTTGGAGCACCCAACGGCCATTGCTGGAGGTTTTCGAATGTCAAATGCCAACGAATTGGAACGTTTTCCAATTTCTGAGACAATCCAAGCGTAATTTCAAATGGCAAATGTTCCTGAAGGCCGGCATAGGTTTTGAGCTGAACTCCAAGGTTTCTGAACGCTATTGCCAAATTAAAATCCAAATCTTCATTGATGTATACCAGCCCAACATCTGATGCCAGTCCTATAGAATTGTATTGCTCAAGTTTTGAGGTAATGATCTTAACAGCAGCACCGCCATAAAAATCTGAACGTCCTAATCGTCGAGCATATCCTAAAGACAATGCCGACTCCGAAGCCGAAAATTCATTGGTAGGGATTCCTGCATTGTCATATCCGTCAAATTTACCATAGTTAACAAATTGCACTCCAATATGAAAAGTTTGCACGCGGCGGTCAATAGTAAAAGCATAGGCCGCCGTTCCATAAGAAATATCTCCTAAGTAATTCGCGAAATTTAAGGCCAATTGATGATCCATTTCGGGATTAATGGCAGCCGGATTGTACAAGCCTTGACTGACATCATAGTCGATGTTGGTAATGGTTTTTCCTCCCAGACTGGCCTGTCTCGGAGAAGACATGAGATTCAAAAATTGATAGGTTGCATTGCCTCCAATTTGACCATAAGAAGACAAACAGCCAAACAACGCCAAAATTACCACCCTACAACGGACCATAAAACACCTTTATCAATTCATACTCAAAACGATAAACTAATAGAATTATTCTAAGCTTATTGATTTATAAGACCTTAGCGCGCACCACCTTTTGAGGAGTAATGGCATAATCGATGACTTCCTGCATCGTACTAACATAATGGAAGGACAAACCTTTGAGATAGTCTTGATTGATTTTTTCAACATCCTTTCTGTTTTCCTCACACAAAATGACTTCCTTGACTTTGGATCTTTTGGCCGCCAATATCTTTTCCTTTATTCCTCCAACGGGCAAAACTTTGCCGCGCAGTGTTATTTCTCCGGACATGGCCAATCCTTTTTTTACTCGTCTTTGCGTAAAGGATGACACCAAAGAGGTCAACATAGTGATCCCTGCGCTAGGGCCATCTTTTGGAGTTGCTCCTTCTGGTACGTGTATATGGACATTATAATTTTGGAAAACTGTCGGATCAATATTCAAATGAGATGCGTTGCCTTTGATGAATTCCATAGCAATGGTAGCTGATTCTTTCATTACAGTTCCCAAGTTACCCGTAATAGTCAAGTTGCCTTTACCTTTTGACAATATGGATTCTATGAACAGGATGTCACCTCCAACACTGGTCCAAGCCAACCCAGTGACAATACCAGCTACTTCATTGGATTCGGACAAATCCCGGAGCATTTTGGGAGGACCAAGGATGTCCTCGACGTCTTGAGTTGAAGTCACAACATTATAAGGGGTTTCCATTACAATATTTTTAGCTGCATTTCGAACCATTTTGGCCAATTGCTTGTCTAACCCCCTAACACCCGATTCGCGAGTGTATCCCTCAACAATCTGTTCGAGTTGTTTTTTATTGATTTTTAAGTCTTTATTAGCCAAACCATGTTCTCTGAGTTGCTTGGGCAACAAGTGGTTTTTAGCGATTTCAATTTTCTCTTCAATGGTATAACCATTGACTGCAATGAGTTCCATTCTGTCGAGCAAGGCGAGATGAATAGAGTTTAAAGAATTGGCGGTGGCAATAAACAACACCTTGGAAAGGTCATAGCCCATTTCCAGAAAGTTGTCATAAAATGCAGTATTCTGTTCAGGATCTAAGACCTCGAGCATTGCTGAAGAAGGGTCACCTTGATGGGATTGGGTGAGTTTGTCAATTTCGTCTAAGACGAAGACGGGATTGGAAGTTCCTGCCTTCTTGATACTTTGGAGTACACGACCTGGCATAGCTCCAATATAGGTTTTTCTATGACCGCGAATCTCTGCCTCGTCCCTTAGTCCTCCTAGTGACATTCTTACATACTCTCTTCCCAATGATTCTGCGATGGACTTACCCAAGGAAGTTTTTCCCACGCCTGGTGGGCCATACAAACAGAGTATCGGCGACTTCATGTCATTTCTGAGTTTCAATACAGCCAAATACTCAATTATTCTGTCTTTAACATCTTCAAGTCCAAAATGATCTCGATCGAGAATCTTTCTGGCCCTAACCAAATCAAAAATATCATCGCTATACTCCTCCCAAGGCAAATCAAGGAACAAGTCCAAATAATTACGTTGTACTGAATATTCTGCTACTTGAGGATTCATGCGCTGAAGTTTGCCCAATTCCTTCTCAAAATGTTTAGAAACAGCTTCAGACCATTTTTTTGATTTGGACCTAATTTTCATTTCGTCCACTTCTTCCTCATAACTCAATCCACCCAATTCTTCTTGAATGGTTTTCATCTGTTGGTGCAAGAAATACTCCCTCTGCTGTTGACTGAGGTCATTTTGTACCTTAGATTGAATATCGTTTTTGAGTTCAAGCTTTTGAAACTCTAAATTCATAAAACGCAAGGTAGCCAGAGCTCTTTCTTTTAAATCGTGGGTTTCTAACAAAGCTTGCTTTTCCCCTACTTTAAGATTCATGTTTGATGAAACGAAGTTGATCAAAAAAGAACTGCTCTCAATATTTTTGATAGCAAATGATGCCTCCGAAGGGATGTTTGGGCTGTGCTTAATTATCTGTAAAGCAATTTCTTTGATGGAGTCTACAATAGCAGAGAATTCATCATCACTGTAGTCGGGTTTAGCATCTCCAATATCCTTTATTTTGGCAGTCATGTAAGGTGATTCCCTAGTAATGGAGTCAATCTGAAAGCGTTTTTTGCCTTGAATGATGACGGTGGTGTTGCCATCTGGCATTTTTAAAACCCTAAGTATTTTAGCCACCGTACCTTGCAAATAAATATCGTTTACACCTGGCTCTTCTATGGCAGAGTCTTTTTGGGCAACTACCCCAATAATTTTGTCCCCACTATTTGCGTCCTTCAAGAGTTCTATGGCCGAATCTCGGCCCGCTGTTATTGGAATTACAACTCCAGGGAAAAGCACCGTATTTCGGAGAGGCAAAATGGGAAGTGAATCTGGCAGGGTTTCGGCATTAATTTCATCTTCATCCTCAGACGTCATTAAAGGAATCAATTCGGAGTTTTCGTCAAAATCACTTGCTGACAGGTTGTCTATACTTAAGAAACTGGATTTAGCCATAGGTTAAAGCGGACATTTTGTCACCTTAGAGACAAAGTTCCTTTAGGTTAATAAATTCAAAAAAATACTAAACAGCTTAAAATCAAATTTTTACAAGACATTTAAGTCTCATTTCAATTTCTAAAGTTCAATAGCCATGCCAGAACTTTAAATGATAGCTTCGTCAGAAAGTTTTTTAAGCCTTACTTTATTCAATAGAAATAACCCTACAAGAAAAAAGGCTATGAAAAACAAAATGGAACCCCTCATACTTCCTGTCACATCGGCAACATAACCATACATGGACATACCCAGTACGATTCCTATTTTTTCCGCCACATCATAAAAACTGAAATAAGAAGCCGAATCCTCCGTATTCAAAGGCAATAATTTGCTGTAGGTTGATCGAGACAAAGACTGAATTCCTCCCATTACAAGCCCAACGCAAGCGGCAGTGAAATAAAACTGGTTCGGAGTTTCGACAAAATAGGCATAAACGCAAATCAAAGTCCACATGGACAATATCGACATCAGGACGGGAATATTTCCAAATCGCTCAGACAATCGCGCGGTTGCCAAAGCACCGACCATGGCTACCAGCTGAATTAACAAAATACTAACGATAAGCCCAGTTGTAGGGTCTTGATTGCCCCATTGCAATTCCTCAACAGCAAAATAAGTCGCTGCGAGCATAATGGTTTGGACGGCCATACTGTAGACAAAAAAAGCTCTTAAAAAGCGTTTTAAAGTTAGATTATCTCCCAATGCAACCCAAATACTATTGAGCTCGTTAAAACCATTCATCATAACTTCCTTAGTGACTTTTCGAGGATCATGGGTGCCTTTTGGCAAGTGCTTAAAGGTGTATTGAGCAAATGACATCCACCAAATTCCAACCAAGACAAAAGAAATGCGAGTAGGCAATGCTTCACTTTCAAAACCAAAAACTTCATAATTGAGAATCATGAATAAATTGAGTAGCAATAGAAACACACTACCGACATAACCCATGCTAAACCCCCTTGCGCTCACTTTATCCTGCTGCTCTGGATATGCAATGTCGGGCAGGTAAGAATTGTAAAACACCAAACTGCCCCAAAAACCAATCAAAGCAAGCATGTAACATAACACACCAAGCAAAAGGTTATCCAATGAAAACCAGAACAAACCTATACATGACAGTCCGCCTAAATAGCAGAAAAACTTGAGAAAAGATACTTTGTTTCCAACATAATCTGAAATTCCTGACAGAATTGGCGACATGATTGATATGATTAAGAAACTAAATGCAGTGACGTACCCAATTAAAGAATCGTTATTCATTGATTGTCCTAAAAACTCGACCGTATCACTGATTTTGTTGCCGTCCGCATCCTTAATTACGGTTATTGCACCGTAAAACAGCGGAAAAACTGCAGAGGTTACAACCAATGGATAGACTGAATTCGCCCAATCGTAAAACGCCCAAGCATTTACTAGTTTTTTACTTCCCTTTTTTAATTCAGCCATTAAATTGTTTTTATGCAGCAGGTTAAGCAACATGTTTTTACTAGGTCAATTCAAATGTAGCCAAAATAAATTAAGAGGAGCTTATTCTGGTCGAAAGGTCGTCACACCAAACTTGGCGGCTTCATCTTTGGCACTCTGAACTAAGGATTTAAGCTGTTCAATTCGAGTTTCGTGAGAGGGATGGGTACTCAAAAATTCCGGAGGTGCAGCTCCGTTGGCATTTTGCTTCATGCGAACCCACAACTCAGGAGCCAATTCTGGATTGTATCCAGCAATGGCCATCAGATATATTCCAATTTTATCGGCTTCACTTTCGTGTTTTCGACTGTAGGGCAATATTCCTAAAACATTACTGCCAACGCCATAGGCCATCATAAACTTGTCTCTATCCTCTTGAGATTTGTTTTGAGTTGCAGCACCGACAGCCAAAGCACCAACTTGTTGAATGCCCGCATAACTCATTCTTTGTTGACCGTGATTTGCGAGGGCGTGTGCGACTTCGTGCCCCATAATTGCAGCAATTCCTGACTCTGATTTAGCGATTGGTAATATCCCAGTGTAGAAAACAATTTTTCCACCAGGCATACACCAAGCATTGACTAAAGTATCTTTGACCAAATTGTAATCCCAACGGTAATCATTAAGGTAACCAACAGAACCGTTGGCATCCAAATAGCGCTCTGCCGCCATGGCAATGCGTCGCCCTACTCTCGATATCATTTCAGCATCTGAGCCTGTTTTGATGGTCTGATGTTCCGACAAAAACTGGTCGTATTGCTGAAAAGCCATAGGAAACAGCTGGGAATTAGGGACTAAGGCAATAGTTTTTTGCTGAGTAAATGGATTCGTAGCACAAGAGCCCAAGAGGAGCAAAATGACAGTAGATTTTAAAATAGAAATGAGCTTCATGACAAAATAGGTTTAGGAGTCAAAATTAATGAACAATACGTTAAAACCATATTAACAATATTTAAATATATTTGATAGCACGGTTTTTGTGCAACCACTTTAAACCGTAAATTTACAACATGAAAAAAAGCATCTTATTGTGCAGTATTTTGGTCTTTGTGAACTGTCAAGGCCAGACAAAAAAAACCGAAAAGGAACAATTTCCCGTTCAAAAAACCGAGTCAGAGTGGAAAAGTGAGCTCAGCGAAATGGAATACTATGTTTTAAGAAAAGCAGGAACGGAGAGAGCTTTTAGTAGTGAGTTCAACAACAATCATAAGGATGGTGTGTATGTTTGTGCTGCATGTGGCACTCCCCTTTTCAAAAGTGAGAATAAATTTGACTCGGGTTCAGGCTGGCCTAGTTTTGATCGAGAAATCAAAGGAAATGTGGCTTTTTCAGTGGACTACAATTTAGGTTACGCCAGAACAGAAGAACATTGCGCCAATTGCGGTGGTCATTTGGGACACGTTTTTAATGATGGTCCAAGTAAAACAACCGGCAAAAGACATTGTATCAATGGCGTTGCTTTAGATTTCATACCCAATAATTAATGGCCGATTTTCCAGTTCAAAAATCGGATGAAGAATGGGAGAATGTATTGACTCCCGAACAATTTTATGTGCTCCGAAAAAAGGGCACGGAACGTCCTCATACTGGTGAATTCAATTTGCATTTTGAAAAAGGCACCTATTGTTGCGCCGGTTGCAGTACTCCCCTATTTGAAAGCGACACTAAATTTGACGCACACTGTGGATGGCCGAGCTTTGATGATTCCCTGCCCGGAAAAATACTGTATAAAAAGGACCTTTCCTATGGCATGATTCGCACTGAAATAGTCTGTGCCTCTTGTGGCGGACACCTGGGTCATTTGTTCGACGATGGTCCTACTCCGACTGGAAAAAGATATTGTGTCAACTCGCTCAGCTTAGAATTTGAAAAGCCTTGAGCTTTGGACTCAACTAACTGAATGAATTTCAATTGTATTAAATGTATCGTTTTCGGTTTCATTTTGTAATTTCGTGGCTCAAAATCTGAACAACATGAGCACATACGACGTCATTATTTTAGGAAGTGGTCCAGGAGGATATGTTACAGCCATCAGAGCTTCGCAACTCGGACTTAAAACTGCAGTAGTTGAAAAGGAAAGCCTAGGTGGTGTCTGTCTCAATTGGGGTTGCATTCCTACTAAAGCACTGATTAAATCGGCTCAAGTTTTTGAATACCTCAATCACGCTTCCGATTACGGTCTCAGTGTGACTGGAGCAGACAAAGATTTTACTGCCGTAGTCAAGCGCAGTCGTGATGTGGCGTCAGGCATGAGCAAGGGTGTTCAATTCTTAATGAAGAAAAACAATATTGATGTCATTGAGGGATTTGGAAAACTAAAACCCAACAAACAAGTCGAGGTCGACGGGAAGCTTTATAGCGCTAAAAATATCATTATAGCAACAGGAGCTCGATCACGTGAACTTCCTAACCTTCCACAAGACGGAAAAAAAATTATTGGTTACCGCCAAGCGATGACCTTAGAAAGTCAACCAAAATCGATGATTGTAGTTGGGTCAGGTGCTATAGGAATTGAATTCGCCTATTTCTACAATGCTATGGGAACTAAGGTGACAGTCGTAGAATACATGCCAAGAATTGTACCTATAGAAGACGAGGATATTTCAAAGCAATTGGAGCGCACTTTTAAGAAAAATGGCGTTAACATCATGACTTCCTCAGAAGTAATCTCAGTGAATACCTCAGGAAAAGGAGTAAAGGCTACCGTAAAAACCAAAAGCGGAGAAGAAGTTCTTGAGGCTGACATTGTGTTATCTGCGGTAGGCATCAAGACCAATATTGAAAATATAGGACTTGAAGACGTGGGTATTGCAGTAGACAAAGACAAGATTTTGGTGAATGACTTTTATCAAACCAACATGCCAGGTTATTACGCCATCGGTGATGTCACAAAAGGCCCTGCTTTGGCTCACGTGGCTTCTGCCGAAGGAATCCTATGCGTAGAAAAAATTGCTGGACATGATGTAGAACCCATAGATTACGACAATATACCAGGATGTACTTATTGTTCTCCCGAAATAGCTAGTGTTGGACTTACCGAGGCCCAAGCAAAAGAACAAGGTTATGACATTAAAGTGGGTAAATTTCCGTTTTCAGCTTCTGGTAAAGCGAGCGCCTCTGGGACTAAAGATGGTTTTGTAAAAGTTATTTTTGACGCCAAATATGGCGAATGGCTGGGTTGTCATATGATTGGAGCCGGAGTAACTGATATGATTGCTGAAGCGGTATTAGGCCGCAAATTAGAAACCACTGGGCATGATGTGCTTAAAACAATCCACCCTCACCCAACAATGAGTGAAGCGGTAATGGAAGCTGTCGCTGATGCTTACGGTGAAGTTATTCACTTATAAAACTTCGCAAAGCCAACTCATAGCTTTGCAGTCCAAAGCCCAGTATGACACCTTTAGCGTGAGGAGCAATAAATGAATGGTGGCGAAATTCCTCTCTTGACAAGGTGTTGGACAAATGAACTTCTACAACAGGCGTTTCTATGGCCTTAACTGCGTCTCCAATTCCTACAGAGGTATGAGTGTATGCTGCAGCGTTCAAAATGATACCATTATAGGTGAATCCCACAGCTTGAAGTTGATCGATGATTTCACCTTCAATATTGGACTGAAAACAAGACAGCTCAACATCGGGAAAAAGTGATTGAAGTCGCTCGAAATAGCTTTCAAAGGTTTGATTGCCATAAATATCGGGTTCACGCTTGCCCAATAGGTTGAGATTTGGACCGTTGACTATGATGATTCTTGGATTCATGCTCAAAACTATTAAAAAAACCATAAATAAAACTGCGAATTGCAATTTTGAGCCTTTTCAAATGTAAATTTGTTCAAAATTATAATCATGAAACTCCTTACACTTTTGTTTATGACACTAACAGCAAATCAATCGGCTCCACCTTCAGAATCTAAGTCTATTCATCAATTCACCGTTACTGACATTAATGGCAAAGATTTTAAGTTGTCAAAATTGAAAGGAAAAAAAGTAATGATAGTCAATGTGGCCAGTAAGTGTGGCTTAACACCCCAATACGAACAACTTCAATCCCTTTATGAAACTTACGGGCCTGACAAGTTTGTAATCGTTGGATTTCCTGCCAATAACTTTCTTTGGCAAGAACCGGGTACTAATGAAGAAATCATGTCTTTTTGCAGTACGAAGTACAATGTAACTTTTCCTATGATGGGCAAAATCTCAGTCAAAGGCAAAGACAAACATCCTTTATATAAATTTTTAACCACTAAATCGGACAACGGATTATCGGACGAGGGAGTGTCTTGGAATTTCCAGAAATTTCTGATTGATGAAAACGGAATATTGGTCAAGGTCGTTTCGCCTAGAACTGAACCAAACAGTCCTGAAATAGTTAATTGGCTGAAGTAATACCAATAAAAAAACCCCGCAAAAGCGGGGTTTTTAATATAAGTAAAGATTGATTTACAATTTGAAACCCAATCTTAAAAATCCAGTAATACCTGAACCTAGTCCCCAAGAGGTGAGATTGTCGCCACCATCTGGACTTTCAGAAAGAATTGCAAGGTTATACCCTACTTCAGTACCGATGTAAACATTAGGAATAACATAATAATCGGCACCCACAAACAACCCTGCAAGAATGCCAAGTGTTGATCCTTTGTCGCCATCTACTGTGTTAGCATAGGCCAATCCTCCTTGGTAACCCCAATAGGTTGACAAACGCTCTGCTCCAGCAAAGTGGTTCTCAATACCGTATCCAACTAAAAGACCAAAAGAGGTATCCTCTCCGTCAATACCGCTATTTGCAACTTCCAAAGAAGCCATATAACGTTTTGCTTTGGTGTCTGAGTCAAATTTTCGCATCATGAATGCGCCCATGGCAACTTCTGACTGTGCGAACATACCAGAACCTGTAAAGTTTGGCATAAATTGAATTTCAACCATGGTATCACCAGCACTAGGCTTAGTAAAAGTACCAGCATTTGTTGTGATCTGAGCACTCGCCATTGCAGTTACAGCAAGGAAAGCAATTGAAAAAATTGATTTTTTCATTTTGTTATTATTTTAAGTTAACGGTACAAATTAACAAAAAATAAATGTTATTAACAAAAAAATGTTCATATCTAATTAAAATCAATTAAATCAGGTCATGAAATATTTCAATTTATCATCTCCCAAAATCAAATAAGGCTTATCTTTAACCTATGGAATGGGACGATGCGCTCGATGAGTTCAAGCAATACCTCAAACTGGAAAGAGGTTTTTCGAAACACTCTATAACCAGTTATTCTTTTGATATTCAAAGACTGATCGAAACCCTGGATCCCCCCGCTCCCAATCCAAGTTTAATCGACGCTTCGGCTGTTCAAAGCTGTCTTTACGAAATTTCCAAAACCCACAGTCCACGAACTCAAGCTAGAATGATTTCTGGCTTACGGCATTTTTTTCAGTTTATTATTTTAAACGGCCAGCGATCAGACAATCCTCTTGATTTGATCGAATCGCCTCGGTTAGGAAGAAAGCTGCCCTCCACTCTTAGTACATCTCAGATTGATGCCATGCTCAAGGCAATCGATTTGAATGAATATGGTGGTTTGAGAAACAACGCCATGATAGAATTGCTTTACAGTTGCGGTCTAAGGGTAAGCGAGCTCATTGCACTCAGGTTATCGGATTTGTTTTTTAAGGAAGATTTCATAAAAATTCTTGGGAAAGGCAACAAAGAACGTTTAGTTCCAATTCCAGAATATACTCAAGAGCAAATTAATAATTATATTAAAGATGCTCGAGGACTTCAAACGATTAAAAAAGGGTTTGAGGATGTTTTGTTTTTAAACAATAGAGGATCAGCACTGACAAGGGCGATGGTATTTCAGGTCGTTAAGGTATTGGCAATGAAAGCCAATATAAAACAAAAGGTCTCGCCTCACATTTTTCGTCATTCTTTCGCCACACATCTTCTTGAAAACGGTGCCGATTTGAGATCTATCCAAATGATGTTGGGTCACGAGAGCATTACTTCTACCGAAATATACATGCATTTGGACAAGACACACCTCAGAGAACAATTGATCAAACACCACCCAAGAGCATAAAACTAGGTAGCTATATTGACCGCTCTTGTTTCACGAATAACTGTAACTCTCACCTGTCCTGGGTAGGTCATTTCTGTTTGAATTTTTTGACTTATCTCAAACGAAAGTGTTGCTGCTTTTTCATCGCTGACCTTGTCACTTTCAACAATCACCCGAAGTTCTCGACCCGCTTGAATCGCGAAAGCCTTTTCTACGCCTTGAAAACTGTAAGCGGTAGCTTCCAAATCCTTCAATCGTTGAATATAAGAATCCATCACTTGTCTTCTGGCGCCTGGACGTGCTCCAGATATGGCGTCGCAAACTTGAATTATGGGTGAAATCAAATATTTCATTTCAATCTCGTCGTGGTGCGCACCTATGGCATTGCAGATTTCGGGTTTTTCACCATATTTTTCAGCCCATTGCATACCCAAGATTGCATGAGGCGTTTCCATATCCGTCTCTGCTTCAGGAACTTTACCAATATCGTGCAACAAACCTGCTCTTTTTGCCATTTTGGCGTTGAGACCCAATTCAGCAGCCATTACGCCGCACAACTTGGCCACCTCTCTCGAATGCTGCAGAAGATTTTGTCCATATGAAGAACGGTATTTCATTCTTCCAACCAGTTTGATCAACTCGGGATGCAAACCATGAACTCCCAAATCTACAACAGTTCGTTTACCGACCTCGATTATTTCTTGATTGATTTGACTTGCCGTCTTTTCAACTACCTCCTCAATTCGAGCAGGATGTATGCGGCCGTCACTTACCAACTTGTGCAACGACATTCGGGCAATTTCTCTTCTCACGGGATCAAAGCAAGACAGAATAATGGCCTCTGGTGTATCATCTACGATGATTTCGACACCCGTTGCGGCTTCCAAAGCTCTTATATTTCTACCCTCACGTCCAATGATGCGCCCTTTGACATCATCAGATTCAATGTTAAAAACTGAAACGCAATTTTCTACGGCTTCTTCAGTGCCAATGCGCTGAATGGTATTGATGATGATACGTTTAGCCTCTTGTTCGGAGGTTAATTGTGCTTCGTCAAATTTTGATTGAGCAAAAGCCATTGCTTCACTTTCGGCTTTAGCCTTGAGCGATTCCAACAACTGTGCTTTGGCTTCGTTAGCTGTCATACCAGCAATAACCTCGAGCTGACTGATTTGTTGATTTTTCGCCCTTTCGAGATCGTCTTGACGTTTATCCAACAATTCCAATCTTCTCACATATTCTTGTTTGGTTTGTTCTAGGCTGGCACTGGCATTTTTATTCTTCGCTAATTCGCTGTTCAACTGAGATTCTTTATCTCTCAGCCGTTTTTCTACCTCCGAAATTTTTCGATCTCGATCTAGAATAACCTTTTCGTGTTCTGATTTAAGTTCCAAGAATCTCTCCTTGGCTTGGAGCATTTTATCTCTTTTTAAATTTTCAGAACTAATTCTAGCTTCTTTGACCATTTGGTCGGCCTCAATTTTGGCTTGGGTCAAAAGTCTCGAGGCTCTTGATTTTTCAGAAAAGCGAGAAATCACCATACCCAGACCTGTACCACCCAAGATTCCGCATACTATAAAAACTATGTCCATTTCTTTAGTTGTAATAAATTAAAAAGCCTGCACCAGATGTGATTTGCTAAACTCCTATAAATAGGCTTAAGGGCTCAAAAACTGATCAAGTATCTGCTCAATGGCAGCTCGCCTTTACAATCTTTATACACCCCTTTTATAAGAATTATTCGTTGAGTTTATCAAAGATAATCACTGGTACAGGCAGTAATAACTGTTTATTTTAAAGAACGTTCGAATCTAAATGTGCTTTCAACTGCTGATCAATTTCAATCAATCGATCTTTCAAGCTGACATCCAAATCCGATTTATCAATGTTTTGCTGTTCAATTTGAGACGCAAACTGCAAGGCACACATGGCCAAAACATCTTGCTTATCTCTTACTGAATAGCTTTGCTCAAATTGTTTTATCATTTGATCAATTTTTTGTGCAGCGCGGCGCAAACCCTCCTCTTGGTCTATAAGAATGTTCAAAGGGTATATTCTATTGGCAATTGATAATTTTATTTTTAGTTGATCTGCCATGATATATTATTGCGATAATTGGGCTATACAAGTGTCTATTTCTCTTATGAGTGTATTGATTTTGAGCTTCGTGTCTCGTTTGTCGTTATCACTACCTAACAAGGTATTAGCGTGTTTTAATGACTGAAATTTATTTTGACATTCCTCCAACTCTTGCTCTTGAGCAATCAGTTTAGATTTGGTCAAATTCAATTCCTGCTGCAATACCTTATGACTTTCTTTTAGAGCGTCATAGCGCTCCATCAGGAGAGCAGAACTCTTTTCAATTGACTTTAAGGTTTGTAATGCATCGTGCATATCAACAGGCTTTTACCAATTCCAAAGATAAGATTCCAAAGGACAATTTACAATACAAATTGGATATTTAATTTAATGCGCTTTTCTGCAAATTGTGTGGTTCCATATTTGCAAGGAAGAATTCGATTATTTACCTTCGAACACTATGAACAAGATTTTTGCGTTTCTTGCCATTTCACTTCTGTCCTTTTGGTCTCGAGCTCAGGTAGAGAACCCCTATCCACAAACTTATTTCCAAAAGCCATTAGACATTCCCTTGATATTGTCTGGAACTTTTGGCGAATTGAGGTCCAGTCATTTTCATTCAGGAATGGACATCAAAACACAACAACAAGAAGGGTTAAAAGTATATGCTGCTGCTGACGGATATGTCAGTAGAATTAACATTCAAGAAGGAGGTTATGGCAAAGCCTTGTATATTTCTGATCCCAATGGTTACACTACCGTATATGGTCATTTACAAAAATTTGGCTCCGAAATAGAAGATTATATTAAGTCTGAACAATACAAAAGCGAAAGCTATGAAATTGAGCGTTTTCCCGCCAAAAACCAACTGAGAGTTGTTGGAGGTCAAGTGGTCGCTTACAGTGGAAATACCGGTGGTTCAGGTGGCCCTCATTTGCACTTTGAAATACGCGACAACAGTCAGCGACCGATGAATCCGATGCTGTTTGGCTTGGTGGTTGAAGACAGTCAGTACCCAGAAGTGGACGGACTCTATGCCTACCCTCTTACTGATTCTTCTCATGTGAATCAAGCAAGAGAACGCATCAAACTCAAGCTAACAAAAAACGAAAATGGAAGCTATACCGCTGATTCCGTTATGGCTGATGGAGAAATTGGATTTTCTATTGACACTTATGACCGACTCGATCAAGCTGCCAATAAAAATGGAGTGGTTTGTATTGAGACTAAGATCAACGGTCAACAAAACTTTTTGGTTGAGTTCAATAAATTTTCTTTTGATGAAAGCAAGCATATCGTTCGTTTTATTGATTTCGACTATTTAGAAAACAACAAAAAACAACTTCAACTGTTGTATAAAAAACCTAACAATCCGCTTAGTCTGTACAAAAATGTCGTTCAAAACGGTGTGGTAAAAATAGCGCCAACGCAAAATGTGATGTATGAAATATTGGTTACCGATTTTGCAGGAAATACATCAACTGTAATGGTTCCCATTTCCTACTCCGCCCCAATCTCAACACCTCTGCCAGTCACAACCTCTAGTGCTGTTGTTGTTCCTTTCCATGAAGATATTACCTTTTCAGAAGGAAATAGCAGCGTGTATTTTCCGAAAAATTGTTTTTATGAGGATGTGCCTGTTTCTGTTTCAAACTATAACGACACACTTCGAATCAAAGGCCCAACATCTGCTGCACAAAAGTCCTTTCTCATCAGTTTCGACGTGAGCAAGTACACATTACAAGATAGAAAATACTTACTCATTGCCAGGGTATGGGGCAAAAATCGAAAAATGTACCCTTTAAAAACGAGCAGAAAAGGAGATCAACTTAGCGCTTCAACCAAATCTTTCGCCAATTATACCATTGCCGAAGATCGCACTCCTCCCGTTGTAAGTCCTGATAATTTTAAATCCGGTCAATGGATGTCTAAATACCGCTATCTCAAGTTAAAAATTAGCGATGATTTCTCTGGCATAAGCTCCTATCGCGCCACAATTAACGGAAAATGGATTTTGATGGAGTACGAATACAAAACGGGCACTTTGACCTACGACTTCAACGATGGGGTCAGCGACAAAGAAGAGAACAATTTAAAAGTTGTTGTAACCGATAATATTGGAAATAGTACTACATTTGAAAGTGTCTTCTACCGTCAATAAAGGGTTTCAGAGCCTCCGTATTTTTTGCATTGCAATTTACTGCTGTATTTCCAGCTTGGACTTAGTGGCTCAAAATGCGGTTTTAACAGGAGTCATTTTGGACATGAACAACAATCCAATAGTTGATGTCAATATCAGTTGCAACACCTCTGGCACTGTTTCTAACAACAACGGTTTTTACTGGCTTGAAATCCCTTCTTGGCAAAATACTAGTGTTGAATTCTCCCACTTGAGCTACAAAAAACTTTTAGCTTCCTTTAATTTGAAGTCCAACGCAACTTTTGAATTCAATCCTGTTTTGCAATTGGAAATGGAACAGATTGCACCCATTGTGATAAGCAATAGCAACAGAGACCAGATTGAAGGTATTACCAACATATCCCCTCAGCTTTTGCGAACAATTAGAGGTGCTCAACCTGGAGTAGAGAATATTTTAAAAACACTGCCTGGGGTTTCTATTTCCAACGAACTGAGCACCCAATACAACGTTCGTGGGGGAAATTTTGACGAAAACTTAGTTTATGTCAATGGCATAGAAATTTACCGCCCCTTCTTGATCAGGTCAGGTCAACAAGAAGGTCTGAGCTTTGTCAACAGCAGTCTGATCAAAGATCTGAATTTTTCAGCCGGGGGATTCCAAGCCAAATACGGTGATAAGCTTTCAAGTGTTTTAGATATTGAATACAGAACTCCAATTGACAATAGAGCCAGCTTAGAAATGAGTCTTCTCGGGCTCTCTGCCACCCTTGAAGGAGTTTCTAAAAATAACAAATGGAGCGCCCTAGCGGGGTTTCGTTATAGAAACAATAGCTTGCTAGTCAATTCACAAGAAACTGAGTCGAATTTCAAACCTGCCTTTTCAGACCTCCAGCTATTGCTGACCTATAGCGCCAATAGACAATGGAGTTATCACTTTTTGGGCAATGCTAGCATCAACTCCTACAATTACCAGCCCAAAACCAGACAAACCAATTTTGGAACCATTGACCAGCCCATCGCTCTTAGAGTTGTGTACGAAGGACAAGAGAAGGATCGTTATCAAACCTTGAACACCGCTTTTACTGCTCATTATAAGCCCAGTGCTCAGCTACATTTTAGCTTTATTGGCTCCATTTTTCACACCATCGAACAAGAACATTTTGACATATTGGCACAATACAGTTTGGGCGAAGTCAACAGCAATATTGGAGACGAGGACTTTGGCGATGTCAGCTTTGTTCAAGCCATTGGAAGCCAATTGAACCATGGGAGGAATGATCTTGACGCCCTTATTACATCCATAGAAATTAAAGGAGAATACAAGCGTAATGAACACCTTGTTTCATGGTCAACCAAATACAATAAAGAAGATATTCGAGACAGATTGGTGGAATGGGAAGTCATTGACTCAGCAGGATTTTCCATTGACCCTCCTGATCTTGGTATTTTTCAAAATCAACCCTACGAACCCTACGTTGGCCCCCTACTACCCTACAGCAACGTCAGGGTAACTCAACACGCTTCAATCAATCGTCTTCAAGCCTATGCCCAGTACAGCTATAAAGGAGACTACAAAGGCCACGAAGTCTTTGCCAATTTGGGAGCAAGATTAAATGCGTGGCAAGTTGGGGTTAATGATAGCAACAAATCGTCTCAATCGGTTTGGAGTCTTAGAGCTCAATTGGCCATTAAACCAAAAGACAATCCAAATATGCTTTGGAGGCTCAGTGGAGGCCTATATCATCAACCTCCTTTCTATCGTGAATTGAGGAATGCCAGTGGGTCGGTAATTACTGATGTAAAATCACAAAAATCGATTCATGCTGTACTTGGAAATACCTATAGTTTTGATCTATGGGACCGACCGTTTAAATTGAACTCAGAGCTGTACTATAAAAGATTGAGTGACCTCAATCCTTACACTGTAGAAAATGTCAGGATCCGCTATTCCGCTGACAACAACTCTCAAGGTTACGCCTATGGCTTGGACTTGCGCATGAATGGAGAATTTGTTCCTGGAACAGAGTCTTGGTTTAGTTTTGGCTATCTTAAAACTGAAGAAAATATCGATAACCGAGGTTATATCGCTCGACCAACTGATCAGAGGTTGAAGTTTGGCATCTTGTTCCAAGACTATGTGCCGAATATGCCCAACCTAAAAATGTATCTCAATTTGGTTTACAACACGGGTGTTCCGGGAGGTTCACCTAGTTATGCAGACCTGTATCAATATCAAAATCGGCTTCCAGATTACAAGCGTGCCGATTTAGGACTCACCTACCACATGATTCAACCTGATGGCAGCAGCAAAGGAAAAATCATCGAATCGCTTGAATTCGGGCTGGAATTGTTCAATATTTTCAATGTGCAAAATTCAATTACCAACACCTGGGTTCGGGATTCATATTCCAAGTTACAATATGCCATCCCCAATTACCTGACATCGAGAATCATAAATTTTAGGGCTGGAGTATCTTTCTAAGCCGCTGAAGCGATCAATTCCTTCAAGACCTCAACCAAAAAGTCAATTTCCTTTGGTGTGTTCATGGCGCTGAACGAAAATCGAATGGATGGTTTGGACAACTCATCTGGCGATAAAATAGCAGATAGTACATGAGAGCCAGAATCACTCCCACTTTGACAAGCACTGCCCTTTGAACAGGCTATCCCTTTCAAATCCAGTTGAAACAACAACAAAGGTGCTTTCTCCGCAGAGAGTGGTAACCGAACATTGACTAAAGTGTAAGTCGTCTCCTCTACACGATCCGAATTACCATTGAATTTTACCTCTGGTATTTCATTTTTTAGCCGCGTAACAAATTGATTTTTTAGAGATGCAATGTATGCCTTTTCTTCATCGAGTTTATCCAATGAAATCTCTAAGGCCTTGGCCATTCCAACAATGTTGTGCACGCTTTCGGTTCCAGCTCGATGGCCTCTTTCTTGAGAACCTCCGAAAATCAGAGGTTTTAAATTCGAATTTTTTCGAATAAATGCAAAACCTACTCCTTTCGGACCATGGAATTTATGGGCGCTAGCGACCAAAAAATCTACCGGAGTTTGAGACAAATTGATGCTGTAATGACCTATGGTCTGGACGGTATCACTATGAAAAAACGCTCCGTGAGACTTACAAAGATTGGCAACCATGTCCAGGTCAATCTTTACACCAATTTCGTTGTTGATGTGCATTAAACTCACCAAAGTCAAATCTTGACTATCTTCAAGAAGTTTTTGGAGGTGGTTCAAATCCACTGCTCCATTTTCCAAAAGATTGACAAAATCAGCCTTTATTCCATATTCGATAACCAGTTGGTCAATAGAATGGGTTACAGCATGATGTTCAATCGTTGAAGAAATAATTCGAGTTACGCCTAAATCTCTTATCACCCCTCTCAGTATTTGGTTATCTGCTTCGGTACCTCCAGAAGTAAAAACAATTTCAGCTGGTAAAGCACCAAGTGACTCCGCAATTTGCTTTCTTGAGTTTTCAATTTGGGTCTTGGCGTGGCGTCCAAAACTGTGAGTAGAGGAAGGATTTCCGTAGCAGTTGTTCAACACGTCGGACATGACCGATACCACTTCTGGTCTCAGGCAAGTTGTCGCAGCATTGTCAAAGTAAAATGTTTCCAATTTTTATTCTTAAAAAATCCCGACCAAATTTAACTGATTATAACTGAAATACCAACGGATTTTGTTTAGAATGCCTGATTTAAATAAGCTTCGCGTTTTGACTGATTTCTACCTGAGTTGCCCCTACGCCATATTTGGCGTAAGGTGCGTCAAAGTATTCCAATCCGCTGTATCGTCCAAACAAAAACATCAATTCTTCTTTCAATACTCCCTCACCTACACCGTGAATAAAAACTACAGCCCCAATTTTATTTTGGATGGCAAATTCAAGCTTAAGTTTGGCAGAGTTGATTTGTAGTGTGAGCATATCGAAATTCGTCATGCCTCTGGTTGAATTGGTCAATTGATTGATGTGCAAATCAACCTCCATGGGAGGAATGGCCCTATTTTTTGACTTTTGAGTTGTTGCTTTACGTTTTGACGCATGTTTTTCTTCCCATTCCCCAGAGTCTAGAGAAGACATGTTAGACATACTTTTTAGAAAAGAATCTTGGTTTTCGATGACCAACAGATGGCTTGGAAACGTCATGTCAAAACCGTCTCTAGTTCTAACAACCACATCATTAGTTAAGACGTCGACCACAATACCAGAGATGACGTCATCTTTTAAAGCGACATGATCTCCTGTTTTGAATACTTTATTCATTTTTTTCTTGTTGTTCGGCATTGTGCTCAGGTTGCATCAAATACAATCCAAGCATCAGCAACACTATTCCAACAATTGACATGTGCAACTGCCAATCAATAGAATGGTCCGAAAACCAAAGCAGCATAACGCCAACCAATGCGATTACTATTCTGGCTTTTTTTAAGTAGGTTTTCATTGAGCAAGTTTAGGAGGTAGAAAAGTAGTAATTTTATACTACTTTTGAAGCATCCCTATTTAAAAAATGACCTTTGATCGACTCATGCTGCCCTGTCTAAACAAAGCCCTGTTTGGAATTGATTGTCCTGGATGTGGTGCTCAAAGAGCCTTTATTATGGTACTTCAAGGAGACTTCAAATCGGCTTTCTATTTATATCCAGCCATCTACAGTTTAATATTGCTGGGAATCGTGCTAATTGCATCGAGATTTTACCCTATAAAGGCAAGACTCATTCATGTGCTCATTGGCGTTAATGTCTTGACAATAATAATTAGTTATATCGTAAAAATGAATCAATTCTTCTAACCATGGAAAACAAACAACCTTTACCTCATGCTACCTTAATCTTAGTCTTTGGCATTCTCTCTATTTTAACGTGTTGCTGCTATGGAGTCTTTGGACTTGTTTTCGGAATAGTAGCCCTTGTTTTGGCTAACAAATCTAGAAAATTGTATTACGAAAATCCTGAAGGCTATACCGAATATAACAATGTCAATGTCGGACGTATTTTGGCGATTATCGGCATTGTTCTTTGCTTCTTATACATCATTTACCTTGTTTTCCTCTTTGCTACTATCGGTCTGTCAGGACTCGAAGAAATGCAAAATGAATGGCTCATTTACCAAAGTATTTGATCTAAACTGGCTCGAAATCAGTTAAGGTTGCTGTAATGATACGCACACAATCAAGCAACTGTGCTTCTGTCATTACTAATGGTGGGGCAAATCTGATGATGTTACCGTGAGTTGGTTTGGCTAGAAGTCCACGATCTCTCAAGCCCAAGCAAATTTCCCAAGCCGAATTACTGCTTTTGTCTTCGTTGATGACAATAGCATTGAGCAGACCCTTTCCTCTCACGAGTTTAACAATTTGACTTGTCGCGATATATTCCTTCATTTTTTTTCGGAACAGCTGACCCAATCTTTCGGCATTTTCAGCCAATCTTTCGTCCCTCACCACCTCTAAAGCGGCAATGGCAACAGCTGCAGCTACTGGATTTCCTCCAAAAGTACTACCGTGATTACCAGGGCCAATGACTGACATGATGTGGTCATTCGCTAGCACTGCGGATACTGGATAGGCTCCCCCGCTCAATGCCTTGCCTAAAATCAGAACATCAGCTTTGACAGCGGGAGTTTGAGAGCAATTTTTTTCGGCACAAGAGCAATTTCCGCAGCTCGCCAAAAGTCTCCCTGTACGACCTATGCCCGTCTGAATCTCGTCGGCCATAAGCAGAACGTTGTATTTCTCGCACAAAGCCTTACATTTCAATAAATAGTCATCACTTGGCACATAGACCCCAGCTTCTCCTTGAATTGGCTCTACCAAGAAAGCCGCTATATTTGGATTGGATTTCAAAACGTCCTCTAAGGCGTCTGCGTTATCATAAGGTATTTTCAAAAATCCGCCAGTAAATGGTCCAAAGTTTTTGCGTGCAACAGGATCGTTTGAAAATGAAATGATTGTTGTAGTTCGGCCGTGGAAATTATTCTCACAAACCACTATTTGGGCACTTTTTTCTTCTATTCCTTTGGCTTCATAACCCCATTTACGTGCAATTTTTATTGCAGTTTCAACCGCCTCCGCTCCAGTATTCATTGGTAATAACTTGTCATATCCAAAGAAAGAAGTGGCGAACTGCTCGAATTTTCCCAATCGATTGTTATGAAAAGCTCGTGAAGTAAGAGTCAGTTTTTTTGATTGTTCAATTAAGGCTCCGATAATGTGAGGGTGACAATGTCCTTGGTTTACCGCTGAATAAGCAGACAAAAAATCATAATATTTCTTTCCATCAACATCAAAAATGAATACCCCTTCACCCCGCTCTAAAACTACAGGTAGAGGGTGATAATTATGCGCGCCAAACTGATCTTCAAGTGCGATAAATTGTTCTGATTTGGACATTGTAGTGGATGCAATCATGACGTCATGTTTAGATTAAAGTCGAGATTTGCTTCGAAATTACAAAAGAACGCCCAAAGCGCCAATGGATAACTCAATTATTCTATTTTTGCGTCATGACAAGAGGAAGAAAACTGCCAAGGTTGGATAGGGTTCAGGTATTTGATATTGGTTCGAAAGGACTTTCGGTAGGAAAAGCAGCCGATGGGCGCATGGTATTCATAAGCGACGCGGTTCCCGGTGACGTAGTTGACGTGCAGGTCCTCAAAAAACGCAAACAATTTTATCAAGGAAAGGCCGTATTCATTCATCAATATTCTGAAAGACGTGTTGAGCCCAAGTGCATTCACTTCGGCACTTGTGGCGGGTGTAAATGGCAAAGCATGAATTACCCAGATCAACTGCATTTCAAAAACAATGAAGTCAAAAACCACCTTCAACGAATTGGTGGCCTGACGGTAGATCGTTTTTTACCCATTGTACCCTGTGAAAAATCCTATCTGTATCGGAACAAAATGGAATTTTCGTTTAGCAGCAGCAGATGGTTAACCCCAGAGGAAATTGCCAGTGGTCAAGAAATTTCCTCTCGGAACGGACTTGGGTTTCACATCCCTGGCGCTTGGGACAAAGTATTGGATATCGATCAATGTCATCTTCAAGAAGATCCCAGTAACGCCATCCGAAATGCCATAAAAGTCTTTGCCAACTCCAATGAGCTTTCGTTTTTTGACCCAAGACAACAGTCTGGATTGCTCAGAACTTTAATGATTCGTAATTCTAGTATTGGAGAGTTGATGGTTTTAATTCAATTTTATGAGGAGGATTTAGTAAAAAATCAACTTTTACTCGATTACTTGAGAGCCTCTTTTCCCGAAATTACCGCATTACTTTATGTGTTCAACAATAAGGCCAATGATACCATATACGATCAAGAGGTTAGATGCCATTCTGGTCGCGATCACATTTTTGAAGAAATGGAGGGTCTGCGATTTAAAATTGACGCCAAGTCGTTTTACCAAACCAACTCTGATCAAGCGTACGAACTGTATAAAGTCGTTCGCGAATTTGCAGGATTAAAAGGAACTGAACTGGTTTATGATCTTTATACAGGCATTGGCACCATTGCACAATTCATCGCGAAAAACGCTAAAAAAGTTGTTGGAATTGAGTCTGTTCCAGAAGCAATTATTGCCGCTAAATCTAATGCTGTGTTGAATGGCATTTCGAATGCAGAATTTTACACCGGAGACATAAAAACCCTGTTTAATGACAAATTTTTAAAGGATCATGGCATGCCAGAGGTCATTATCACCGACCCTCCAAGAGACGGCATGCATCCCGATGTGGTGGCTCAGTTACTCAAGGTCATGCCACAAAAAATTATTTACGTCAGCTGTAACAGTGCCACTCAGGCTCGAGATTTGGCATTGATGAAAGAGGCTTACACTGTGTCTAAATCCCAAGCAGTCGATATGTTTCCTCAAACACACCATTGCGAAAATGTTGTACTTTTGGAAAAACGATTTTAGTCATATGAATTTTTGGAGATCATTTGGTTTATGTTGTCTGTTTTTGACTTTTTTGCAATGCGAAAAAGACGACATCTGCTCGGCATCCACGCCAACAACGCCTTCTCTCATTATCCGCTTCTATGACTTCAACAATCCCACTGAACTGAAGGCTGTTGAGAATCTCAAAGTATTTGGTTTAGACGACTCTGGAAGCAGCTTTGATGTTCTTGGATTGAATGTCATCACAACAGACTCTTTGGTTTTGCCACTTCCCACTCATCTCAACGCAGCAACATTCCAACTTTTTATCAACTATGAGAGCGAAGAAGCCACAGGAAATGGCGATGGTTTTATGACTGGATTTCAAACCCAAGATATTTTTGTTTCAAGAGCCTGCGGTTACAAAACCTTCTATTCGGAATTGCTCGCCGAATCAATTCCAGATTCGGACAATTGGATTTTGAATACCGAAGTGGTTCAAACAGAAATTAACAATACCATACATGCGCATGTCAAAATATATCATTAGTGGATTTTTGTTTTGCTTGCTCGTCTTGAATGGATCGGCTCAAACCGAAACGTCGGTCGACAGTCTCAAAGTCCCTGTTAAATTTGGCCTTCGTTTGGGTGCCGAATTGACCAGTCTTGGCAGAACGACTTTCAGCAATGACTTTAAAGGTTTCGAAATATTGGGAGATTACCGCTTAACGGAAAGACTTTATGCAGCGGGGGAACTTGGAAGTGCCGAAAAGACAATCGATGAGCCCAATATTAATTTTAGCAGTTCAGGGCAATACCTCAAAGTTGGCGGAGATTTCAACCTCTATAGAAATTGGGAAGGAATGGACAACATGATTTACAGTGGATTGAGATTGGGAATTTCCAAGTTTTCACAAACCATACACAGTTATACCACCTACACCACCAACCAAACTTGGCCGTCACCAACCAATGAAGTCAACAGCACCTACGACGGATTGTCGGCAATGTGGTTAGAGCTACAGTTTGGAATTAAAGTTGAGTTGTTGCCCAATTTGTTTGGTTATTTCAATTTGCAACTCAAGCGACTGATCTCCAACAAGTCGGATGGAAAGGTTGACAACCTGTATATCCCAGGATTCAATCGGACCTATGAAGACGGAGTAATTGGAGCAGGCTTAAGTTACGGACTTGCTTACCGCATTCCATTTTACAAAAAATAGCTAGTTTTCAAACCCTTGATGCTTGGCTTTCTTGCTGCCAGCATAAATTTCATATTTCAGCAGTCGTGCTTCGAGTTTGGCGTTAAACACTTTTATTTTTCGAGACGGCCTAAGACCTACGGACTTAATCGCTTCAAGGTTTGAGGTGATAAACCAAGCCTCTGAATCGGGATAAGAGGTTTTTAGTGTGTCTCCAATTTGCTTGTAAAACACCTCAGCATCAATATCTAACCGTTCGCCATAGGGCGGGTTAAACAGCAAATGCAAATGGCCTTCAGTAGTTTTTTCGGACTTAAAAAAGTTATCTTCTGTCACAGTAATAAACTCTTCCAAATTTGCGTCTTTGATGTTTTCAACTGCCTTTCGTATTGCTGATGGCGCCTTGTCACAACCGTATATTTTCACAGGTACTTCTCGAACCTTTTTTAACAAAGATTCCTGAATCGATTGATACAAATCTGGATCCCAATCGTTCCAACGTTCGAAAGCAAATTCTTTTCTGTTGATGTTCGGTGGGATATTGGCTGCAATCATTGCCGCTTCAATCAAAATTGTACCGCTGCCGCACATTGGGTCAAAGAAATCACATTGACCATTCCAACCCGACTGAAGCACCAATCCTGCTGCCAGAACTTCGTTTATTGGCGCAATATTGGTGGCTGAGCGGTAACCTCTTTTGTGCAAAGACATGCCCGAACTGTCTAAAGAAACACTACAGCGTTCTCGATCGATGTGAATGTTGATTCTCAAATCTGGATATTTTAGATCAACACTAGGACGACTCTGCGTCCTTTCCCGAAATCTATCGACAATTGCATCCTTGGTTTTTAAAGCAATGTATTGAGAGTGATTGAACACGGTTGAATGAACTGTAGAATCTACAGCCAAAGTACCGGTCTCAGACAAATAGTTTTCCCATGGAAGTTTTTTTATCTTATTGTACAAATCTGTTTCATTCGCAATAATAAAACTGTCGATAGGTTTGAGTATTTTTATGGCCATACGCAGTCCCAAATTGGCCTTGTACATAAAACCCAAGTCTCCAACAAAGCTGACGTTCCGAACACCAATTTTGACCGACTGAGCGCCTAACCGTTTTAATTCTTGAGCCAATATTTCTTCGAACCCAAAAAGGGTCTTGGCAATCATAGTAAAATTTTGTCTATTCATGTTGCGGCAAAGGTAAGCTTAAAAAACTAAGAAAAGATTTAGGCCTCCATTGTTACTGTTTGGTAGAGCCCGGATTGAGCCCTTTTTTGATCCATTGGGACCTCAGTTTTAGGAAGTCAATTTTCATTGCAGGGTCCTGTGCTTCTAAATCGCCATTTTCAAAGGCCCTTTGAAGGATGTCTTCGACGCAATAATGTTCAAAATTGTTTGCAGGGTCATATTTGACCTTTAAAGACATGTTGAAAAGTTTCGCTGTATTGTTATACCAATAGGCCTTCCAACCACTCCTCAAGCTTTTGATCAAATCGTAGGCAGTAATTCCCGTTTGCCTATGAATGAGGGTTATCAATATTTGTCCTTCAGTAATGGTAAACTTCTGCAACTCCTCCTTGAATTCGCCTTCCAAATATTTTTCAATGGTTTTGGCATATTTTTTCTGTTGACTTTTTCTTTTGAGTTGGCTTAATCTATAGTTGAGTTTGGTCAAGTTTTCTGAGGCCAATTTGGCATAAGGATAAACTTTGTAAGTCTTTCTTTTCAGGGTGAGGTATCTGCGTCTGGCAGCTTCCGAATCATATTTCAGTTTTGGAAAAAGAGTAATTGGGTCTAAATTAATGGTCGGGCCATAGAGCGTGTCCCCTTCAACGATAACAAAACCGTAATCAATGCTGTCATTCTCAACCTCTGGAACTTGAGCTTTCACAAATCCCACCGAGAGCATGAATGACAAACAAAAACAACGCAACATCGTTTGGAAAATCATCTTACAAATTTAGCAATTCGCTACAATTTGAACGCTCAATAGTTCATTATTATTACTATTTTAGTGCCAGTAAAAAATTTAATATGAAAAAATCCATTCTCAATAAGTCGTCGATCAATTTTCTCGAAAAATACCTCAACAATTCCGCACCAACGGGCTACGAGTGGACGGGCCAAAAATTGTGGATGGATTATTTGAAACCGTATGTCGATGAGTTCATTACTGACAACTATGGTTCGGCTGTAGGTGTGATCAATCCCAAGGCCAAATACAGGGTGGTCATTGAAGGTCATGCCGATGAAATTTCATGGTATGTCAATTTCATTACCGACGATGGGCTGATTTATGTCATTCGCAACGGCGGCAGCGATCACCAAATTGCCCCGAGTAAGATTGTAAACATCCACACGGATAAAGGAATTGTCAAAGGAGTTTTTGGATGGCCAGCCATCCATACCCGTCGCGACGGTAAAGAACAAGCACCAAGTCTTGAGAACATCTTTATTGACGTTGGATGCACTAAAAAGGAAGAAGTCGAAAAGCTTGGAGTTCACGTGGGATGCGTAATTACTTACCCCGATACTTTTCATATTTTGAACAAAGACAATTTTGTTTGTCGCGCACTGGATAACCGCATGGGTGGTTTTATGATTGCCGAAGTGGCAAGATTGCTTCATGAAAACAAAAAAAAGCTTCCTTTTGGATTATACATCACTAATTCTGTCCAAGAGGAAATTGGCCTAAGAGGTGCCGAAATGATTACCAATACCATCAAACCTAATGTGGCAATTATTACCGACGTCACTCACGATACCACCACCCCAATGATTGAGAAGAAAAAGGAAGGTCACTGTGAAATTGGCAAAGGCCCAGTTATTGCCTACGCCCCAGCAGTTCAGCATAAACTCAGAGAGAAAATTATTGCTGCAGCCGTTGAAAACAAGATTCCTTTCCAAAGAAACGCCCTTTCAAGAGCCACAGGGACAGACACTGATGCTTTTGCCTACAGCAATGGCGGAGTGCCATCGGCATTGATCTCATTGCCTTTGCGGTACATGCACACTACCGTAGAAATGGTAAGAAAAGAAGACGTTGAAAACGTGATATTGATGATTTATCACACTCTATTAAAAATTCAAAACAACGAATCTTTCAGCTATTTCGATTGATGAAACTGTTGGATAATTTCATCCACAACTTCTGTATTAAGTAAGGTAGAAATATCACCGAGGTTTGAAGTTTCACCTGCTGCAATTTTTCTTAAAATACGTCTCATAATTTTTCCTGAACGCGTTTTTGGCAAACCGCTTACGACCAATATTTGATCCAACTTGGCGATAGGCCCAATTTCTTCCGATATCAGCCGGTTGACGCTCGATAACAAATCAGAAGCGTCTATACTTTGATTTTTTGGAATAACAAACCCACAAAGGGATTGACCCTTGATGTCGTGAGGTTTTCCTACCACTGCCGATTCCGCAATTTGGGGATGCTCATTGATGGCGTCTTCGATAGGGGCAGTACCTAGATTGTGCCCAGAAACAATAATCACATCATCTACCCTGCCGGTAATTCGATAGTTTCCATGGTCATCTCGTATGGCGCCATCTCCCGTGAAATAACAACCTTGGAAAGTCGAAAAATAAGTGTCCCGAAACCTATTGTGATTGCCCCAAATGGTTCTTGCCATAGAAGGCCATGGAAAATCAATACACAGACTTCCTGCTGCTGACCCTTCCAAAGTCTGTCCGTCTTCAGACTTCAAGACAACCTGAATTCCGGGCATTGGTTTGGTGGCGAAGGTTGGCTTCGCTTCGATAATTCCAGGCAGATTCGCAATCATTATTCCTCCTGTTTCCGTCTGCCACCACGTGTCAATGACGGGTATTTTCCCTCCACCTATGTGTTCATGATACCAATGCCAGGCCTCTTCATTAATCGGCTCGCCTACTGTTCCTAACACTTTGAGACTGCTCAAATCGCGTGAAGTCACCAAAGAGAGCGGTTGTTTCGCTAATGTTCTTATAGCCGTAGGAGCAGTGTAAAACTGGGTCACTCTGTGTTTTTGGACAATGTCCCAAAATCGACCGAAATCGGGATAACTTGGAACACCCTCAAACATGACAGTTGTAGCTCCATTCAACAGGGGCCCATAAACAATATAACTATGACCCGTAATCCAACCTATATCGGCAGTACACCAGTACACATCCCCTTCGGTATATTGAAAGTAATTCTTGAAGGTATAGGCCGAATAGACCATGTATCCTCCTGTGGTGTGCATCATGCCTTTGGGTTGGCCAGTTGAACCAGAAGTATAGAGAATAAATAAAGGATCTTCCGACTCCATCACTACTGCTGGACAATCGACAGAAGCACTATCTAATTGAGGTTGAATCCAGGCATCTCTGTTTGGTTTTAAAACAACCCTGTTTCCTGTTCTTTTGACCAATAAAACAGTTTTAACCATGGCACAATCTTCCAATGCCCTATCTACAATGGTTTTCAAATCCAGAATCTTATCGCCGCGAAATCCACCGTCGGAGGTAATGACCAATTTGGCATCACAATCGATGATTCTAGTGGCCAAGGCCGCTGCCGAAAAGCCAGCAAAAACCACGGAATGAATAGCACCAATTCGGGCACAGGCCAAAACAGCAACGGCCAATTCGGGTATCATGGGTAAATATAGGCACACTCTATCGCCTTTTTCGATGCCATTGGATTGCAGAACATTGGCAAACTTGCAAACCCTTTGGTGTAAATCTTGATAACTCAGATGTTCTGTCTTAGAATGAGGGTCATTGGGTTCAAAAATAATAGCGGTTTGCTGGGCCCGATCTTTGAGATGGCGGTCCAAGCAATTCTCGGTTATGTTCAATTGACCTCCCTCAAACCATTTCACCTCGGGCTTCGAAAAATCGTAATTCAAAGTCGTATGCCAAGGCTTCTTCCATATGAAATTGTCTTGAGCAATTTTGTCCCAAAACAGTTCAGGGTTTAACTGGGCCTCTTGCCGAGCCTTTTCATACTGTTGGTAAGACTGAATGTGATAATTCAAAATCGTTAAGTTTACATTTGACTCAGATAAGCCAATACATTTGACTCTATCCGGGCTTCAACTGTGGCAGTATAGGCTTTGTAAAAAGTTTCCCCGGTAATATGTTCGTACAATTCAATATAACGCTCACTGACAGATTGAACGAACTCATCGCTCATTGCGGGAACGGTCTGCCCAGCCAAGCCTTGGAAATTATTTTCAATAAGCCATTGTCTCACAAACTCCTTAGACAGTTGTTTCTGAGGAACTCCAGATCGTTGTCTTTCTTCATAACCGTCGGCATAGAAATAGCGCGAAGAATCGGGAGTGTGAATTTCATCAATCAAAACAATTTTTCCATCCTTTGTTTTTCCAAACTCGTATTTAGTATCCACCAAAATCAATCCTCGCTCTGCTGCCAAAGCTGTTCCTCGAGCAAATAGTTTGCGGGTGTAGTCTTCGAGGACAGCATAATCTTCAGGACTTACAATAGATCGTGCCAATAAATTCTCCTTTGAAATGTCCTCATCATGAGACCCTTTTTCAGCTTTTGTGGCCGGCGTGATGATTGGTTCTGGGAAGGCATCATTTTCTACCATTTCTTCGGGCATTGAGACGCCACACAATACTCTTTTACCAAGCTTGTACTCGCGGGCTGCGTGACCGGACAAATAGCCTCTGATGACCATTTCAACCATAAAGGGTTCGCAAGCCTGTCCTATGGCCACATTGGGATCAGGAGTGCCCATAAGCCAATTGGGAACAATGTCTTCAGTCGCTGACATCATATGGGTGGCAATTTGATTTAAAATTTGACCCTTATAGGGAATGCCTTTAGGCAAGACCACATCAAAGGCTGAAATACGGTCGGTGGCCACCATGACCATCACGTCCCCTTCGAGGCGATAAACCTCCCTGACTTTGCCTCTGTAAATATTTATTAACCCAGGGAAATCGAAATTGGTATGCATCAATGCTTTGCTCATTCGTTGAGATTTTCTATGTCTTTGTATGCCGATAAGATTTTCTTGACCAATCGGTGTCTGATGACATCGCGATCGTCCAGTTTTATAATTCCAATGCCTGGTACGTCATTGAGTATCAACAAGGCTTCTTTGAGACCAGACGTAGTTCTTCTTGGAAGATCGATTTGGCCTGGATCTCCAGTTATCATAAACTTTGCACTTTTACCCATTCTGGTCAAAAACATTTTCATTTGACCGTGGGTGGTATTCTGAGCCTCATCGAGAATGACAAATGCTCTATCAAGTGTGCGGCCTCTCATAAATGCCAAAGGTGCAATTTGAATCACGCCTTTTTCGATGAAGTTGTCTAATTTTTCATGGGGTATCATATCGCGTAACGCGTCGTACAGGGGTTGCATGTAAGGATCGAGTTTTTCTTTCATGTCCCCGGGCAAAAAACCGAGATTCTCCCCTGCTTCTACTGCTGGTCTAGTCAAAACTATCCGCTGAACTTCTTTGCGTTTCAAGGCTCTCACTGCCAAGGCGACACAGGTGTAGGTTTTACCGGTTCCTGCGGGTCCAATGGCAAATACCATGTCGTTATTGTCCATCAAATCAACCAACTTGCGTTGATTGGCCGTTTGCGCTTTGATGGCTCTGCCTCCAACGCCATGAACCAAAACGTCATTACCCAAACTTTCATCGAAGGTTGGTTGACCTGCATTGATCAAAATGTTTTCTACTGCTTCGGCCTCTAAAATATTGTATTTGAGAAAATGCTCTAACAACTCCGCCATGCGTTGGTCAAACTCGTCCAAAAGCGCCTCATCTCCATAGGCCATGAGCTTATTTCCCCTTGCCACAATTTTGAGTTTAGGAAAATAACGTCTGAGTAAGTCAACATTGGCTTCTTGAGTTCCAAAAAAATATTTTGGATTGACCTCTTCTAACTCAATCGTAAGTTCGTTCAAAAGCTTAAAAGTTAATATAAATCCCTATTGATTTCTTAGATTTGTAATGTCAGATAAAATCCGTCAAGATTTCATCAAGTACCCTACGAACTTAAAGAAAAATTAGGTTCAAAATTAATCGGAGGATGTTTTTTTTTCACCGATTTTTGTTGGTAATTTTTGACTCGATGTTTGATTCGGACAATTGCAATAATTCAATATGGCTGTCATAACCTTGACTACTGATTTCGGCTTGAAAGATCCCTCTGTGGGTAGTGTCAAGGGTGCCATTTTGGGATTGATGCCAGAAGTCAATGTGGTCGATATCACGCACTCCATTTCACCCTTCAACATTCCCGAAGCAGCCTATGTCATTAAAGGGGCTTACAAGAGTTTTCCTCAAGGCACGGTTCACATCATAGGGGTTGACTCGGAATTGAGTCCAGAAAACAAGCACATTGCTCTGTCGCTGGACGGTCATTTTTTTGTCTGTGCCAACAATGGCATCATGAGCATGCTCTCCAACCACATTGCTCCTCGTAAAATTGTTGAAATCAATATTCACCAACGGCTTCATACGAGCTTTCCTGTGCTCGATGTTTTTGTCCACGTGGCCTGTCACATTGCTCGTGGTGGTGAGCTCGATGTCATTGGCAAATCAATTGAACAAATTAAACCCATCAGAGAACTCGTTCCCAACGTTTCCGAAGACCAAAGAAAAATTACAGGTTATGTTATTTACGTCGACAACTACGGTAATCTTGTGACCAACATCTCTAAAGAATTGTTTGAAATAACTCGAAAAGGTCGACGTTTTGAAGTCAGTGCCCGCAACTATAAATTTGACACCATTTTTGAAAGATACACGGACATTGTGAACTTCAACATACCAGCTGCTCAACGACATGATGAGGGCAAAAAATTGGCCTTGTTCAACAGTTCAGACTTTCTCGAAATCGCCCTCTACAAAGGAAATACAGGTCATGTAGGAGGTGCCTCTACGCTGATGGGGCTTCATGAACGTGATGTGATTACTATAAATTTTCAATAAATGAAATTGATCTACAGGCTCATTCAAAAAGAATGGCGCAGTTTTTTCTCTTCTACCATGGGTTGGTTGATTGTTGGCACCTATTTGGTCGTCTCGGGCTTGATGTTGTGGGTCATTGACTCTCCTTTTAACGTGTTCAAGTTTGGATTTGGACACTTACAACCCTATTTTGAATTGACTCCTTGGCTACTGGTCGTGCTGATTCCTGCGATTGCTATGAGAAGCATCGCCCAAGAAAGACAACAAGGCACTATTGATCTATTGCGCTGCACACCTATTTCAGATTGGCAATTGGTGCTCGGGAAGTACCTCAGTATTGTCTTACTCATTCTTGCGGCTTTGTTACCCAGTTTGATCTACATTCTAACGATATACCAAACTAGCACAGTTCCTGATTATGTAGATACTGGTAGTATGATGAGCGGTTACATAGGTCTGGTGTTTTTAACCATGACATTTTCTGCTTTAGGCCTGTTCGCTTCTAGCACGACGAACAAACCAATTGTAGCTTTTATCCTCGGGGTTGCTATTTGTAGTTTTTGTTATCAAGGGTTGTCAATCTTGGGGCTAGGTGATTTCCAGTTTAACCACGCTTTGGACATTCTCAATAAAGGTGTTATACCCTACAGCGCCATTGCATATTTTCTGTTGGCCTCAGCCCTTTTTACATCTTTGACTTTGATGCGAATACAGCAGTTCAAAGTAATGAGATTGTCTTTGAAACCGATGCTGATGACCGCATCCATTTATCTGATTTTGATCTACTTATCGACTTTAGCGGGAGGTCGATTGGACCTAACCGACGATCACAGGTACACTCTTAACGAAGCCAGTGTACGAGTCATAGAGTCTGTTGATCAAGTTGCTGTGATTGATGTCTTTTTGGAGAGCGACAATTTTCCTAGAGAATTTCAAAGACTCAGAGACGAGACCATAGCCTTGTTGGAAGAAATTACAGCTATTAATGACCTGATTTCATTTCAGCTCATCGATCCCTTGGAGGATCCTCAAGCGTCTGCCCAAAATATTGAGGCATTGACCCAGCGCGGGATGAGTCCTATGCAAATGGAACTTCAAGAAAACGGACAGTTAAAACGTCAGCTTATTTTCCCTTGGGCCTTGGCCAGTCTCAATAACGAAACTGTCAAAATTAAATTGATGGCAAATGATTTGAACAAAGATCAAACTGCTTTGGCCTCGGAATCCATTGCCCAATTGGAATGGGCCATTGTGGACGGTCTACACAAATTGACTGCCGAAAAGACAAAAAAAATAGCCGTTCTCAAAGGCAACGGTCAACTGCCCGATCTGAAGTTAGCCGATGCACTTTCTGGTTTGAAGTATTATTACAACCTTGCTCCATTTACGTTAGACAGCGTCGCTACTAATCCTCAAGAAACTCTGAAAGCGATAAAGAACTATGATTTGGTCATTTCTGCCGATCCGAGAGAACGATTCTCGGAGGAAGAGAAATTTACTCTTGATCAATATCTCATGTCGGGAGGCAACATGTTGTGGATGATTGACAATTCGGATATTTCAATCGAAAGTTTGTTGAATGATCAGGGAGAAGCAACTGCCATGTATGACGATTACAATTTAACTGATTTTTTCTTCAGCTATGGCATCCGTCTGAACCCTCAACTCTTGGTGGATCAAAATTCAGCTCCTTTGACACTTGCCCTTGGCGAAGGTAGCGAAACCGAATTTCAAACATTTCCGTGGCCATTTCGCCCACTGGCATCAAACTCTAACAATCTGATCACTGCTCGTCTTGCTGAAGTCAGATTTGATTTTGCCAATCCAATTGAACTGTTAAACAATGGTGTCAAAAAAACCATTCTTTTGGAAACATCATCCCGCTCTGCGGCGCTCGGATTGCCCAGAGTTATAGACTTGGATATGATTTCACAATTGGACAGTATCCCAAATAAGGAGAACAAATATGTCCTTGGCGTGTTATTGGAGGGAACCATTTCATCTGCCTTCAAATTGCGCTTAGCACCATTTGATATCACCAACAGGAACGAGCAAAGCGATTCGAGTAAAATGATTGTCTTTTCCGATGGACAATTGATCGCCAATGACGTAAGTCTTAATGGACCAATGGAATTGGGGTATGATCAATGGACTGGACAGCACTTTGGTAATAAAGAACTTTTTCTCAATGCAGTCTCCTATTTGCTTAATGATTTCGAGTTAATTCCACTCAAACAGAAAACTGTGGAATTGGCCTTTCTTGACCCTAAAAAAATATTAGAACACAAAAAGCAGTGGCAATCTATCAACATTGGCATTCCTGTGGTCATTCTTCTGGCATTGGCATACATGAATCGGGTGCGCAGGGAAAGGAAATACGGTCAAACTGTTGATAAGTTTGTTTCCAAAAACAACCAATAAAAAATATATTTGTATTCGAGATAGCGCTGCTCAATAATGAGACAGTGTTTTAATTTACGATTTTATGAAATTTATTGTATCCAGCGGAGAATTGTTACGTCAACTGCAAGAGTTAGGAGGAGTGATAAGCAGCTCGAATACCCTTCCAATTTTAGATAACTTTTTATTCGATTTGGACAAAAGTTCTTTGGTGGTTTCTTCCTGTGATCTTGAAACAACCATGTCGGCTTCTCTAACTGTTGAAAGCGACGTTGTAGGACTGGTGGCTATTCCAGCTCGATTGCTTTTAGACATATTAAAAACTTTTCCCGAACAGCCCTTGACCTTTGTTGTGGAAGACAATCACACCATCGAAATCAGCTCAAGTCAAGGAAAATACGCCCTGGCCTATGCCGACGGTGCAGAATTCCCAAAGACCGTCGAATTGGACAACCCAAGTTCTACCAATCTGCCTGGTGACTTGCTCGCTAATGCGATTTCTAAAACCATTTTCGCAGCAGGTAACGACGATTTGAGACCTGTCATGAGTGGGGTGTTTTTTCAGTTTTCTACCGAAGGCTTGACCTTTGTTGCGACAGACGCTCATAAATTGGTTAAATATGAGCGTAAAGATGTAAAATCAGCTCAAACTGCCGAATTCATCATGCCTAAAAAACCTTTAAATCTTCTTAAAGGTCTTTTGACTGGGTATGACGCCGAAGTAACAGTAACTTACAACGAATCTAATGCCAAGTTCACTTTCGACAACAAAACCTTAATCTGTCGATTGATTGATGGCAAATATCCCAACTACGAAGCGGTTATCCCGAAAGAAAACCCCAATCGGTTGTCCATTACCAGATCCCAGTTTTTGAGTTCTGTTAAACGAGTTTCAATTTTTTCCAATAAAACGACGCACCAAATTAGGCTCAAAATAGCAGGTGCCGAATTGAACATTTCCGCAGAGGACATCGATTTCAGCAACAAAGCCGAAGAAAGACTTACATGCGATTATCAAGGCGATGACATTCAAATAGGTTTCAACTCTAGGTTTTTGTCCGAAATGTTGACCAATTTGACTTCGTCAGAGGTTTTGCTCTCCATGAGTCTTCCAAACCGTGCAGGAATCCTAACCCCTTCTGACGGACTAGAAGTTGGTGAATCGATCACCATGTTGGTCATGCCAGTAATGCTCAATACCTAAATCAACGCGTCTCTTAGTATCATTACTGGATGCAAAGCCCTTCGGCCCATAGCATCTTTAATTTGGTGTCTGCAACTTGTTCCGGTTGCCGATACCACAACGCTGGGATTGAGTTGACGCAAATGAGGTAAAATAGCTAATTCACCCATTTTCATGCTGGTTTCATAATGTTCCTTTTCATAACCAAATACTCCCGCCATTCCGCAACAGCCCGAAGGTGCCATACTCACCTTATTCCCAAAAGGCACCTCTAAAATCTGTTTGGTAATGTCAATTTTTGACAAGGCCTTTTGATGGCAATGTCCATGCAGAACAATGCTTTGGTGGCTCGGCCTAAATAACCCTGAGTGAAGTGAACCGTCTTTCAGAGCACTTCCCAAAAATTCGTCAACTGTAAAAACGTTGGAGGACAATTGTTTCGCCTTAGTATTAAGAGGTCCTCCAACCAATTTCGGATATTCATCTCTAAAACCAAGTATGGCTGAAGGTTCAATACCAATCAATGGACAATTAGCGTTCACTATTTCTGAAAAAATCGCCACATTGGCCTCTGCCATTTTCTTAGCTTCTTCCAAAAATCCTTTTGACAATTGCGCCCGACCGCTTGGCCCATGAGGATGATACAAGACTTCAAAACCAATGACATTCAACAGCTCCACCGTTGCCTTGCCAATTTCACTGTCATAATCTTCCAAAAATTCGTCGACAAATAAATAGACCTGCCTTTGTCCTTTCGGTTGACTGTAGGTTTTAAGCCAATCCGAAAATTTAATTCGTTGCAATTTTGGCAAACTTCTATCAGAATGGAAGCCCAAAAGTCTCTTGAAAAGTGTGTTCAGAATTGGAGTATTTTGAAGAACGTTTAATACTGGTGCAAAGGGTCTAATTTTATTGTTCAATCCATGCGAGCTGGCGATCATCAAATCGCGTTTTGACCTTTTATTACTCTTGTGGTAATGAAACAGAAATTCAGACTTCAGGGCAGTCATGTCAACCGCAGATGGGCATTCTTTGACGCAAGCCTTGCAACCTACGCAAAGATCCATTGCCTCTTTAATCTCTGGATGATCTAGCGGATTTGCTTTGGAACTGGTGGTTAAAAACTCTCTTAGCACATTGGCTCTACCGCGAGTGCTGTCTTTTTCATTTCTCGTCACCCTATAACTTGGACACATGCTGCCGCCGGCGAACTGCAACTTCCTACAGTCTCCCGATCCGTTGCAAGCCTCTGATGCCCTGAGCAAGCCATTTGATCCTCCAAAATCGATTACCGATTTCAAAGGAACTGCATAATTCGGATCCGTCCTGAGATGCTCGTCCATTTTGACAGGATTGACAATCTTACCAGGGTTAAAGATGCCGTTAGGATCCCAAATGGCCTTAATCTTTTCAAGGATTCGATAGTTACTTTCGCCCAAAACCTTGGGTATAAACTCGCTTCTGACTCTACCATCACCGTGTTCACCACTGAGAGAACCCCTGAATGACTTGACCAAATCGGCGGATGAAGAACTGATGGCCCTGAATTGCTGTTTTCCTAATTCTGTTTTCAAGTTCAAAATAGGACGCAAATGCAATTCACCTGCCCCAGCATGGGCGTAATAAACCGCTTGTTGTCCATATTCAGCCATCAATCTGGAAAACTGGGTGATGTACTCGGGCAAATCGGACAAAGCAACGGCGGTATCTTCAATGCACGCCACTGCCTTTTCATCTCCAGGCAACAGCGCCAGTAATCCCAACCCTGCTCTTCTCAATTCCCAAATTGATTCGGCATTTTTATCTGTCAAAATGGGATAGGCGTAGCCCATACCCTTTGTCATGAGTTCTACCTTTAGTTGTTCAGCCTTGTTTTTTGCTCCATCGAAATGAGCATCTCTGAATTCCAACAAAATTACTGCAGCTGGGTCGCCTTCAATAAAAAACCGATGATTGCTATATTCAGGACTGTTTTTAGTGCAATCCAACACCTTTTTATCCATGAGTTCGCAGGCCGAGGGCTGATGGGTCATCATCATTACCGTGGCTTCCAAACTTTCGATCAATTCATTAAAATGAACCGCCAACAAAACACTTTCGGAGTCAGGCAGCGGAACTAAATTCAATTTTATGGCGGTAGTCATCGCCAGAGTTCCCTCCGAGCCACAAAGCAGTTCACAAAAATTGAACGAGCGACCATTAGGGTCTATTGGACTCATCTCAATTAAAGCGTCAAGCGCATAGCCCGTGTTGCGTCTTTTAATCTCTAGTTTTGGGTATTCTTTTCGAATGTTTTCCTGAATTTCTTTTTGACCGAGCAAATCTAAAGTAGCCCGATACAATCGGCCTTCAAAATGATCTTGTCTAATTTTTTTAGACAATGAAGCCTCATCCTGATTTTCAAAGACAGCTTCGCTGCCATCACTCAAAATCGTTTTCAAGGCCAAAACGTGGTCTCTGGTACTGCCGTAAACAATGGAAGTAGAGCCACAAGAATTGTTGCCCACCATACCCCCAATGGTGGCTCTATTGGCCGTTGAAGTGTTTGGTCCAAAAAATAAGCCGAAAGGTTTCAAATAGAGATTTAGTGCATCTCTCACCACACCTGGCTGAACCCACACATAGGATTGATCGACATTCAATTCTATAATTTGATCCATGTACTTGGATACGTCAACCACCAATCCTTTTCCCACCACCTGACCTGCCAAAGAGGTTCCCGCAGCCCTCGGTATCAAAGTAATGCCAGTTTTCGCAGAAAAAAGAACCAATTCTTGCAAATCTTGCGTAGACTTTGGCAGCGCAACTGCAGCAGGCTTTTCCCTGTAAACGCTAGCATCGGTGGCGTACAAAGCCGTATGCAGTGGATCCCATTTCAACTCCCCAGACAAACGCTGGGACAATTCTTGAAATTGGATTTCTAATTTATTTCTAAGCGACGAATCCATGGTTTGAAGATATAAGAAATTATTGGTTTGCAAAACACAAAATCAGTTTCAGCGTTGATGACATAAAAATTCTAAAATGGCTGTTAAAGTGAATTTTAATCCACCAACAAACGCCTATATTTGTTGGATGATTCGAAATTGCATGTTATTTAGCGTATTTGCAACTAGTCTTACGGTCTTTGGACAGTTAGACACAGGAGGCCTTTTTTCTTTTGAAATCGAGCAGCCTAACATCGATGCTACCACGAATTTTCAACTCAAACGGCTGACCAATAGGCCTAGTTTGACTAACATCAACGTTTCTCCCAAATTCATGACCCAACAGCTTTCTGACATTGACAAAAAAGAAAAGGGCATTGCCATGATTGACCCCAATCCACTACCTTCTCCCAAATGGACCATGAAACCGCAATTTCAAGAAGGCAAAAGTAACTTGGAGCAGTTCAGTCGCGACTATGATATGGGAGATATTTCGACGACCTCAAGAGTCATCAAAATAGCTTGTCGTGATCACGAGTATGAAGACGGTGACCGTGTTCGTTTGATTCACAACGGGAAGGTGGTTCATCCCAATTTGACCTTAAGGAATGCGGTGGTTTACATTGAAATCACCTTGACCGACGGATTCAATGCGCTCGAATTTTTTGCTCTTAACGAAGGAAGTTCTAGACCCAATACCGCCGAAATGAAAGTCTTTGACGAGAATGAACTCATGATTGCCTCCCACCAATGGTTGCTCACGACGGGTTATACCGCCAGATTGTTGGTCTTAAAGAAGTAGTTTAGGTCAGAGATTTATCCTTCCCATTTTATTTTTTTCATCTGATTCTTTTATATTTGAATTAAGCCCCAAATTATGGCAGCAACAGACCAACAATTAGAAGAATACCTCAAAAACCACTTTATCCATAAGAGCAACTGGCTTCGTGCAGCTGTGCTAGGTGCCAATGACGGCATACTATCGACCGCCAGTATAGCCATTGGCATGGCTGCAGCCAGCGATTTGCGCGCGCCTGTCGTATTGGCCACTTTAGCTGGACTGGTGGCGGGAGCCCTTTCCATGGCAGCAGGCGAGTACGTTTTGGTGAGTTTGCAAACCGACGTCGAAAAGGCGGATATCGAAAGAGAGCAGCAAGAACTTCTCGAAATGCCTGAATTGGAGCTTCAACTCTTGGCCAAAATATATGAAAGCCGAGGACTGAAAAAAGAAACTGCCTTGAAAGTTGCTGAGGAATTGACTTCTCATGATGCTCTGGGAGCCCATGTTAGCGACGAACTGGGCATCAATGAAATCAGTCAGGCGAACCCCATTCAAGCAGCTTTAGCTTCTGGCGGCGCCTTTACCGTTGGGGGGCTTTTGCCTTTTTTATTGACGCTATTTCTCCCTCTCGAATCTATGGAGTACAGCCTTTACGGCTTTGCCTTGTTCTTTTTGATTTTACTTGGAGCTATTTCGGCCCGGACTGGCGGCTCTAACGTACCCAAAGCCATCGGAAGAATTGTTTTTTGGGGCACTGTAGCCATGGGACTAACCGCACTGGTAGGCCATTTTTTTGGGATCAATATGGGCTGATAACCAACCTAATCAGTATTGAGCCTTACTTCCCAATACAGAATTTCCCAAAAATGGTTCCAAGGATGTCTTTATCCACGTCGATAGCACCGGTTATTTCTGACAAGGCGTACAGGGCTTCTTTCAAATCTACCGCAAGCAAATCTCCCGACAGTCCCTCCTCTAAACCTTGTTGCACGGACCCAATGGCTTCCAAAGTTTTGATCATGGCATTGTAATGCCTGACGTTGGCCACGACCACTTCGCTAGAGCTTTTCATCTCGCTGACTTCCCATTCCAGCAATCCCTTTAGGGCATTAATGGTCGCCTCATCAAAGCAACTAATTCCCGTCAAGGTACTGGTATACTTTCCACTGAGCTCAGTCATGACTTGAGTATTAAAATCATTTTCGAAAAATCCACCGTATTGATCAATTTTATTTTCGACTAAAATGACAATCAACTTGTCGTGATACAGCGTCTTGATATCGCGAATTACCTCTTCTGGTGCACTGTCCATGCGGTCGTACAAGTACAACAAGATTTTGGCTTTGGCAATTTTCTCTTTGGCTCGTTCAATTCCCATGGACTCAATTTGATCGGAAGTTTCGCGAAGACCAGCAGTGTCAATGAATCGGTATTTGATACCCTTTAATATCAGGGTATCTTCAATGGCATCTCTCGTGGTTCCAGCGATGTCGGAAACAATAGCCTTTTCCTCTTTAAACAAGGCATTGAGTAAGGACGATTTGCCAGCATTAGGTTTTCCAGCAATAGCTACAGGAATGCCCTCTTTGAGCACATTGCCATAGGCGAAAGAGTCGGCCAAAGATTTGAGTTTAGATTGTATAGTTATGAGCAGTTTTTCCAATTCAGATCGGTTGGCAAATTCCACATCTTCTTCCGAAAAATCGAGTTCCAACTCAATTAAAGCAGTGAAATTGATCAGTTGTTGACGTAAATCTTCAATTTCAGTAGAAAAACCACCTCGCATTTGTTGAATGGCCACTTCATGAGTCGCTTGAGATTCTGAGGCGATCACATCGGCAACTGCTTCAGCTTGAGACAAATCCAATTTTCCATTGAGAAATGCCCGTAGGGTAAACTCCCCTGGATTGGCCAATCTGGCGCCATTTTGAAGCAATAACTTTAAAATTTCTTGTTGAATGTAAACCGAACCGTGACAGGATATTTCAATGACGTCTTCACCAGTGTAAGACTTGGGGTTTTTAAACAAACCTACCACGACCTCGTCTAGCAATCTTTCGCCATGATAAATTGCGCCAAAATGCACGGAATGAGAATGTTGAGAAGCCAATGATTCACCAGTTGGCTTTTTAAACACCTTGTCGGCAATCGAGATCGCCTCGTGACCTGAAAGTCTGATGACAGCAATGGCTCCGATCCCTTGAGCGGTAGAAATGGCGACAATGGTATCTGGATGGTATGCTGATGTCATGGATTAATTTTGGGCAAAATTAGCAAATTGAAAGAGACTTGACGCATTTGATCAACTATCGTATATTTGGCCTTTCTTAAACCAAAACTTTTTGTCATGAATTTCACACCATATCTAAAAACTAAAAACCTTTTTACCCTCGCCACATTTGCTCTATTGTTGACAGGACTTCATTCTTGTGAGTCTGACTTAGATCGCGGATTTGGTCTGTATACAGTGACAATCGAAGGAAACGACCTCTTAGACGGCGTTCGCAGTTACATGACGATTCGCAAAAATGGAAATGAATTATTGAAAGATTCTTCAATAGTTTCTAAAAATAAAATTGTTTTCAAAGGACAATGCGATTCTCTTGAACTCGTCGCTTTAGAAATTGAAGGAATTACAGGCCGATTTCCTCTGATTCTTGCACCAGGTGAAACTCGAGTTGTGTTGAACAGGGATACCATTAATTTATCCGTGGCCAGTGGTAACATGCCCAACGAAGACTTCATGCGCTACAAAGAAGGAGGTAAGGCCAACAACATGAAGATGAAAGACATTTCGTTAGCGCTCAGAGCTGCAAAAACTGCTAATGACAGTATAGCGCTCGATTCCTTGCAACCTCTTTACCAAGAAACCATTGAAACCTTTCGTTTCTTTCCTTACAATTTTATTGAGCAAAACCCTGATTCTGACATGTGTTTGTTGATGTTAGACGAAATGGTTCAAGGCAGAATAAATCCAAATTTTTTGGATAGAGTGAAGTCAAGCTATTACGCTTTGGCGGCAACCATCAAAAAGAACGAAATCAACCAAAGACGAGGTCAGCGCATCAAGGCAGCCATTGACTTGATGGAGAAAACTAAAACTGGAGCTGGCCAGCAATAAGCTATGCAGCTACTCTCCTTTCTGCTCATTTACCCTTTACTGTGGCTGCTGTCATTGCTGCCCATGAGGGTTTTGTATGTATTGTCAGATGCCTCTTATCTCTTGGTTTATAAGGTCTTTGGTTACAGAAAGAAAGTTGTAGCGGCGAATCTTAAATTGGCTTTCCCTCATAAGTCGGAAGATGAACGTTTGATCATCGAAAAGCGTTTTTTTCATCATTTGACCGACTTGCTGTTTGAATTTGTCAAATCATTGACCATAAGTAACCGCCAAATGAAGCGACGAATGACTTTCAAAAACCTGGAGGTCATTCATAAGGCCTACGACCAAGGACAACATGTTAATTTGGTTTGCGGACACTATGGAGGTTGGGAGTGGATGTTTGTCTTGGATCAATTTATTCCTCATGACAGTATTGCTATCTACAAGAAGTTGAACAACAAATACTTCGACCGTATGGTCAAACGCATACGTGCTAGATACAATACCTTACTAGTCCCTACTACCGAGGCGCTGGCTGTCATCGCCGAGAGAGTTGAGAACAATCAATTGACTTTTTGTGCCTTTAATGCGGACCAATCTCCCAATCCCAACAAAGCACGGCATTGGAGGTCCTTTATGGGCGTTGACACTCCTGTACACACCAGTGCAGAAATGCTCGCCAAAAAATACAATATGGCAGTGATCTTTCTCGATATTCAAAAATTGAAACGTGGCTATTATGAAGCCCGTTTTGAATTGATTACCGATAAGCCCACTGATTTTGCCGACTATGACATCACCGATATTTTCGTCGAAAAATTAGAACAACAAATCAAGGGAGACCCAGCCTATTATTTATGGTCACATCGCAGGTGGAAACACCGCCGTGAAAATTACGTCTAAAGGGATTTCAATTCGGTTATAAATTCTTGAGCGACCTCATCGGCTCTAGACTGCGAAGGGGCTTCCACGTATATTCGAATAATTGGTTCAGTGTTACTTTTGCGAAGATGCACCCAGTAGTCGGAAAAATCTATTTTAACACCGTCAATAGTGGTCACTTTTTCGTGCTTATAGCGTTCCGACATTTGAGCCAAAAGGGCATCAATATCTAAATCTGGCGTAAGCTCCACTTTTTGTTTGCTCATGAAATAATCCGGATAAGATTTTCTCAAGTCTGAAACTTTCATTGGGTTCTTAGCCAGTAAACTTAAAAATAAAGCAATTCCCGCCAAAGCATCCCTGCCATAGTGCAATTCAGGCAAAATGACTCCGCCATTTCCTTCTCCACCAATAACTGCATTAGTAGCCTTCATCATGTTCACCACGTTAACTTCTCCAACGGCGCTAGCACTATAAGTTTGACCATGTTTGACGGTCACATCGTGCAAGGCACGTGACGAACTCATGTTGCTGACGGTTGCGCCAGGAGTGTGAGACAGTAAATAATCCGCGCATGCCACCAAAGTGTATTCCTCACCAAACATTTCTCCGTCTTCACAAACAAAGGCCAAACGATCCACATCTGGATCAACGGCAATACCAAAGTCAGCGCGATGCTTTACCACAGTTTCTGACAAATCCGTCAAATGGGCTTTTAAAGGTTCTGGATTGTGAGGAAATTGCCCGTTGGGCTCGCAAAATAAAGGGATGGTTTGAACGCCTAAGGCATCCAGTAAGCGAGGAACAGCTATTCCTCCAGAGGAGTTAACACCATCGACAACCACCTTAAATTTTGCTTTCTCAATAGCCTTGAAATCGACCAAATCCAATGCTAAAATAGCCTCAATGTGCAAGTCGATATAAGCATCATTTTTGGTGATTTTACCCAAGTCGTCAACAGCAGCAAAAACACTGTCGTTGGCTTTGACATGGTTTAAGATGGCTTCGCCCGCCTTGGCATCCAAAAATTCTCCATGATGATCGAGCAGTTTCAGAGCGTTCCATTCCTTCGGGTTGTGGCTGGCCGTCAGAATAATGCCACCATCGGCGTGTTCCATGACTACGGCCATTTCTACAGTTGGTGTGGTAGACAATCCTAAGTTGACCACGTGAATGCCTTGACCAACAAGAGTTTGCATGACCAATTCTTGAATCATAGGCCCAGAGGGTCTGGCATCGCGACCAATTACCACCCGATAGTGACTCTTATTGCGACTCGATTTGAGCCAAGTGCCGTAAGCCGCGGCAAAGGAAACTGCTTCAATTGGTGTAAGATTGTCTCCTGAAGCACCACCAATGGTGCCCCTAATTCCTGAGATTGAAGAAATGAGTGTCATAAACGAAAATTTTCATCAAAGATACTAAGCTATGAGGTTATGTAAGCCTGAAATCCTAACTTCGTCGTATGAACTATTTAGCACACCTGCACTTATCGGGAGAAAACCAAGGCGTGATGCTGGGTAATTTTATAGCAGATGGCATTCGAGGAAAGCAATACTTAGGCTATCCCAGAGCGATTCAACAAGGTATATTGATGCACCGCATGATTGACCAATTTACGGACAAAAATCTCATAGTTCGACAAAGTAAAAAACGCCTGTTCCCCTCACAAGGTCATTATGCCTCCGTGGTGGTTGATATGATGTATGATCATTTTTTAGCTAAAAACTGGAGCGCATTCAGTTCAGTGCCGTTAGAGCTTTTTGCCCAAAAGTTTTACTCCTATCTCGATGAAAACAGTGACTTGCTTCCTGACAGAATCCTTTATCTCAAACCCTATCTTATTCAACAAAACTGGCTGGTAAGCTATGTCTCTACCGAAGGGCTACAAAGAGCATTGACCGGCATGCACAAACGCACAAGTCACCAATCTCAAATGGACACTGCAGTGTCCAACATACTGCAAGACTATGACAACTATGAAACAGAGTTCCTGCGGTTTTATCCTATTCTGTTAGAAGAAGTCAATAAATTCAAGGCAAGTTTATCTTAACAGGTCAAATTCATTTTTTTTAATAATTTAGTGTACCCAATGATACCGATATTTTTGCGGCAATCGAGCCAATACCTTGACCCTTTTAATTTTTTTCTTAATTTCCCTATTGAATAAAGTCTAAGCAATTACAATGGATCACTCGAGAGTTTACAAAATGTCTTTTGCAGGGGTTTATCCTCATTACATCAACAAAGCCGAAAAGAAAGGGCGAACCAAGGCAGAGGTAAATGCAATTATTTTCTGGCTCACAGGCTATGATGAAGCTGCTTTAGACAGAATTTTGGAAAACAGAACTGACTTCCAATCTTTTTTTGCAGAAGCTCCACGCATGAATCCCAATGTCTCCAAAATCACAGGACTCATCTGTGGTTATCGCGTTGAAGACATCAAAGAGCCACTAATGCAGCAAATTCGATATTTAGACAAGCTGATTGATGAATTGGCGCAGGGTAAGGCTCTGGAAAAAATCCTCCGCGCATAGGCCGAGAGGACACAAACGTCAGGCAAATTATAAACAGTTTTTATTATTGACTTAGACACCGACTTGTTTTCCCTTTGCAATTAAAAATTGTAATTTCGCCGTTTGCCAAATATGGAACAGAAAGGGGAATTTATCGAAGTTTTAGGTGCTCGTGTTCACAACCTAAAAAATATCGACGTAAGCATTCCCAGAAATCAACTGGTGGTCATTACCGGGCTTTCGGGCAGCGGTAAGTCTTCTTTAGCTTTTGACACCATTTATGCCGAAGGGCAACGGAGATATATCGAGACTTTTTCTGCCTATGCCAGACAGTTTTTAGGAGGCCTTGAACGACCAGATGTCGATAAAATTGACGGGCTTTCTCCAGTGATTGCCATAGAGCAAAAAACCACCAACCGATCACCAAGATCTACTGTTGGGACTATTACAGAAATTTACGATTTTCTCAGACTTTTATTCGCCCGCGCGGCGGATGCTTACAGTTACAACACCAACGAGAAAATGGTCAGTTATTCCGACGAACAGATTTTGGAACTGATCATGAGTCAATTTGATGGTCAAAAAATAACCGTTCTGGCGCCCGTCGTTAAATCCAGAAAGGGTCATTACAGAGAATTGTTTGAGTCTATCGCAAGACAAGGATTTATTAAAGTGCGCGTGGATGGAGAAATTAGAGACATCGGTCGTGGCATGAAGGTAGACCGTTATAAAACTCACGACATTGAGATTGTTATAGACCGCCTGGTCGTCGAGCCAACTGAGGATTTTAAAAAACGTTTGGAAGAAACCATCATTACTGCCATGCATCAAGGGGACAATGCGCTGATGGTTTTGTCCAATAAAACTGGTGAATTAAGGTATTTCAGTAGACATTTGATGTGCCCCACGACGGGCCTTTCCTATGCGCAGCCGGAGCCTAATAATTTTTCATTCAATTCGCCTAAGGGTGCCTGCTCAACCTGCGATGGACTTGGGATGCTGCATAGGGCCAACATGTCCAAAATCATTCCAGACGACAAGGTTTCCATCAAGCAAGGCGGCTTGACCCCGCACAACAATTCAAAGGACACATGGATCAACCGTCAACTGGAAATAATAGCCTTGCGTTATGGATTCAGCCTGTCTGATCCCATCAACAAGATTCCTGAAAAAGCCTTAGACGTGATTTTGTACGGTGGCAAGGAACAGTTTGAAGTCAAAAGTGACACCCTAGGCGTGACTCGAAATTTGAAAATTGACTTCGACGGTATCGTGACCTTTATTGAGCAACAATTCAATCATACCGATTCTGGCCCGTTAAAACGTTGGGCCAAATCCTATTTGGAGCAAATCGACTGTCCGGAATGTCATGGGGGTAGGCTGAAAAAGGAAGCCCTATTTTTCAAAATCAATAATAAAAATATCGCCGATCTATCGGCAATGGACATCCAAGATCTGTCGACATGGATTGCAAATTTGGAACCTCACTTGAGCAGCCAGCAATTGGCAATCGGTTCAGAGGTCCTTAAAGAAATTAGCACGCGCATTGAATTTTTGCTGAACGTAGGTCTAGACTACCTGACCCTTGGGCGTAGTTCTAAATCCCTGTCTGGTGGAGAAGCACAAAGGATAAGATTGGCCACTCAAATTGGATCGCAGCTGGTTGGAGTGCTCTATATTTTAGACGAACCCAGTATTGGCTTACATCAACGGGATAATGAAAAACTGATCGATTCCTTAATTAACTTAAGGGATGTCGGCAATTCAATCATTGTTGTGGAGCACGACAAAGACATGATTCTCAAGTCTGACCACGTCATTGATATGGGACCTTTTGCTGGCAAACATGGCGGAGAGATCATTGCCCAAGGCACACCTGAAGAGATTTTAAAGTTTCACAACCTCACTTCTGACTATCTCAGCGGGGCTTTGTCATTGGAAATTCCAAAAGAAAGGCGAATAGGCAATGGCCACTTGATTGCATTAAATGGATGTACTGGCAACAACCTAAAAAACGTCAGTGTTAACTTCCCTTTAGGTTTAATGATTGGCGTTACTGGAGTTTCGGGAAGTGGCAAATCGACCTTGGTGAACGAGACGTTATATCCTATAATGAATGCCCATTATTTTAATGGAATAAAAATTCCGATGCCTTACCAAAGCATTCAAGGGCTTGAACACATCGACAAGGTCATAGACATCAACCAATCCCCTATTGGCCGAACGCCTCGCAGTAATCCCGCAACTTATACTGGTGTGTTTAGCGAAATAAGAGACTTATTCGTTAGAATACCCGAGGCCATGATTAGGGGTTACAAGCCCGGTCGTTTCAGTTTTAACGTTGCTGGTGGAAGGTGCGAAACTTGCAAAGGCGGAGGTCTTCGAGTCATCGAAATGAACTTTCTTCCCGATGTATTCGTGGAGTGCGAAACTTGCAATGGCAAGCGATTCAATCGCGAAACTTTGGAGGTAAGGTATAAAGGAAAAAGTATCAGCGACGTTTTAGAAATGACTATCGACGAATCAGTAGATTTTTTCGAACACATTCCAAAAATATACAGAAAACTAAAAACACTTCAGGACGTCGGATTGGGGTACATCTCTTTGGGACAGCAATCCACTACCCTTTCAGGAGGAGAGGCACAGCGGATTAAATTAGCCGCAGAGTTATCCAAAAAGGATACTGGAAATACGTTTTACATCTTGGATGAGCCTACAACAGGTTTGCATTTCGAAGACATTCGTATTTTGATGGGGGTGCTCAACCGACTGGCGGACAAAGGCAATACCATTTTAATCATTGAACACAACCTCGATGTCATCAAACTGGTCGATTACATCATTGACCTTGGTCCTGAGGGCGGAAAAGGCGGTGGAAAGGTTCTCGCGACTGGTACCCCAGAAGAGATTTGTCGCAATTCTGAAGGATATACGGCTCAATATCTGAAAAAAGAGTTAATTTCAACATTTAAAACTAATTAAATGAGTTCACATAAAGACTGGAACGACAAGAAGACTAATGATTCTTGGGCGATATTTAAAATCATGGGCGAGTTCGTCGATGGCTTTGAGCGCATGAGTAGAATTGGTCCGTGCATTTCTATTTTTGGCTCTGCCAGAACACCTGAAAACGATCAATATTACCAACTTGGCCAACAGATTGCCGCTCGCATCGTAAAGGAAGGCTATGGTGTCATTACTGGCGGAGGACCCGGCATTATGGAAGCGGCCAACAGGGGCGCTCAAGAGGCCAAAGGACCTTCCGTTGGATTGAATATTGAGTTGCCAATGGAGCAATATTCTAATCCTTACATCGACAACGACAAACTCTTAAACTTCGATTACTTCTTTGTGCGTAAAGTGATGTTTGTCAAATACGCCCAAGGATTTGTGGTCATGCCTGGAGGATTTGGTACTCTAGACGAACTTTTTGAAGCCATTACTCTCATTCAAACCAAAAAAGTAACCGCATTCCCAATCATACTGGTCGGTTCAGAATTTTGGAGCGGCATGCTAGACTGGGTCAAAAAAGTAATTTTGGATCAATTCAAAAACATCAGTCCAGAAGACCTTTCATTGATGCATCTGGTAGACACCCCTGACGAGGTTATTGATATTCTCAATGAATTTTATCGCAATATCAGTTACAGCCCCAACTTTTAACCACCACTTATCTGCTGTTATGTTTTCAGTGCTTTGATAAAAAGGCACACGAATAACTACAGCTAATGAAAAATCGTTTTTTTGTTTGTGTCGGATTAATGTTCGCGCTAAACACCGTCAGTGCCCAAGAAGTTCTGAATTTGATGTTTTACAATTTATTGCAATTTCCCTCTGTTGGAGACGCCAATCGCATTGACCATTTACAGGCTATTCTCGACGCAACTCGGCCTGATTTGTTGATGGTTTGTGAACTGAACAACCAAGAAGGTGCCAATCTAATCGAAGAACGATTGCAAGCCTTAGACTCCAATTATATCGCTGCGCCTTTTTGGACCAACACCTCTGACGACAATGGGAACGATCAAAACAGTTTGCAAAACTTGATATTTTTTGACCAGTCCAAATTCATCCTCGAAGACCAAGACGTGGTAGTGACCTATTTGCGAGATTTTAATCATTACACCTTAAAACTCAACACCACCAGTCAAGCGACAGACCCTGTTGTAATTCACGTATTTGTTGGTCATCTCAAGGCTTCCTCTGGATCGGATAACGAGCAACTCAGGCTTGATATGGTAGAAGATTTCACGACGTATCTTGAGAGTTTAGACAGCAATGCCTACGTTATACTTTCAGGTGATTTCAATCTGTATTCGAGTAACGAGCCTGCCTATTTAGAACTATTAGATTCAACCAATAACATCACTTTGGCGGATCCCGTTAACCGATCGGGTGATTGGCACAACAACCTGGATTTCTTAGATGTATTTTCCCAATCGACCCATGCTACCTCTGGTGGCGGATTTGCCTCGGGAGGCTTTGACGACAGGTTTGATTTCATCCTCACATCAACCAACTTACTCAACGGGGGCTCATTGACCTACGTCGAAGACAGCTATAATTCCGTAGGGAACAACAACAACTCCAACTGTTTCAACCAATCGATCAATTCGCCCAATTGCGACGGTGATCTTTACGATGCCAGTCTGAGAGAACATTTGTATAACATGAGTGATCATTTGCCAATCCGCTTGCAACTCTTCTCCAATGACAGTTTTCTGAGTTCTGCTTCCTTCGGAGACATGAATAAAGACTTTCATCTGGCATACAATCAAATCAAGGATGGATTAGAGGTTAAAGTAAATTCTCGTATATTTGGGACAGAAAGCTACCTACTTATCTATGACAATATGGGTCGATTGATCTCCGAAATTCCAGTCGGAAGTGCTTCAAACCTATTCATTCAATCCTCGCATTGGTCCAATGGTCAGTACTTGGTGAAGAGTAATTTATCGGCAGCTCCTCCTCAAAAATTTATCAAATATTGACCGCCCAGACCCTCAAATACACCGCTTTTTTTCTTTTTATTAGCATTCAATCGCGAGGTCAACTCAATATTAATGTTGTAGGAAACTATAATTCTGTCACCAAAACTTTAAAAGTCACTCAAGAGATTGAATACACCAACAACAGTGACGACACCTTGGAGGTGATCTATTTGCACGACTGGAACAACAGCTACAGCTCGCGCGACACTGAATTGGCCAAAAGATTTGAGGAAGAATTTATTTCCAGTTTTCATTACGCGAATAGTTCAGACTATGGGCACACTGAAATCAACCTTTGGACCGAAGCTAATGGAGATGTGTTGCAATACGAACGCCCTGCAGACAAAGCAGACGTATGGAAAATTACACTCAATCAACCGTTGCGTTCGGGCGAAACATTGAAATTTGTTATTGAATATAATTTGGTTTTGCCAAACAGCAAATTCACGGCCTATGGACAAGACGACAAGGGTAATGTTTATCTAAAAAACTGGCTCCTATGGCCCGCCGTTTATGACAACGGTTGGATGTTGCAATCCAATAAGAATTTAGATGACTTGTATGCCCCAAAAGCCAAAGTTGTCCTTCAAATATCCTCTGATGTGCCGTTATACATGTATTCGGATTTGATCAATCCAATTGAAGACAATACCGCAGTAATCAAGGCTCAATGGTTTGGCGAAGGCCGTAACTGTACCCTAGTATTTAAAAAGGACCAGCCCTTAAGATCTTTCCAAGCTGCCGATTTGAGAATCGCCACTGACCTTGACGACAAAGGCTTGGACGACCAAAGCGAAATAGCTTCAATCGAAAAAGTGGTCAATTTTCTGAACGGATTCTTTAGCAAAATATCCGATGCTCAATTGCCCATTACTCAAGCTGCGGGCAAACACAGTCCGGTATATGGTTTGGACAGGTTTCCTTCTTTTTTACAGCCTTACCCTAAAGAACTGCAATTTGAACTCGAATTGGTCAAGCAGATTGCTCATAACGCCTTAGACGGACAGCTCGATACCAATCCAAGAAATGAATTTTGGTTGCAATCGGGTATGGAAACCTATTTCTTGATGCTATTTGTCGAAGAACACTATCCCGACCTAAAATTGTTGGGAGAAATATCCAATTGGTGGGGTATTCGATCCTATAATCTTGCCAAACTTCCTTTCAACGGACAGTATCGTTTGTTTTATGAGCAAATGGCAAGAACCAACCGAGATCAAGCTCTGAACACTCCAAAAGACAGTTTGTTGAAGTTCAATCAAACATATACCAATCCTTACAAATGTGGGTTAGGAATGAAGTATTTGGACGCTTACACTGGCAAGCCTCTGATCAAGGAAGCCATCACTGCTTTTTTCAAGGACGGTAATACCGAAAAACACACGATCGAGGAGTTTCGGACTCAGGTTTCGTCGTTAACCGACCTACCCACGGATTGGTTTTTTGAGAGCTACGTAAAGAAAAATGACAAATTAGATTTTAAAATCGTTCGGAAATCGAGCAATGAATTTCAGTTCGTCGACCGTTTTAATACCGGCATTCCTGTTGAAATGGCAGTATTTTATAAGGATGGCGGCAAAGCAAATCTATGGATTGATGGCAGTTCGGAGGCATGGACAGACCCAAACACAGCTCGCATTGTTTTAAATCCAAAAACCAATATCTCAGAAGTTAATTACAGGAACAACTCGTCAAGCAGCAAAAGACATTTGTTTTCCTACAGGCCTCTTAAAATCAAATTAGGCGCTGACATTGAAGACCCCGCCTATTCTCAATTTTTTGCGGTGCCAGTGGTTGAATTTGGCAATATCTATGACGGCTTGGGTGTAGGGGGATATTTCACCAACCACTCATTGTTGCGCAAATCCTTTAGAGTCAATTTTGTTCCTCAATTTTCGACCAAGTCTAAAATTTGGACAGGTAGAGCTTCAGTAATTAATTATTACAACATCGACCATTCAAAACTTTATAACGTCACCTCGGGTATTTTTGGGAGTTACAGCTCCATTGGTGTCGGCAAATTTGGGCGGGTTATTTCACCATTCGTTCTCTTAAATTTTAGAAACCCTCAAGACCTGCGATCCAATAAGCGCCAAAATATCACCTTGAAATACGTATCGATAGCCAATGACGCTGTCTCTGAAGCAGACCTGTCTCCAAACTACGGCGTCTTCAATTTGCAATATGGCGCATCCGACAGCAATTTGTTTGACTACAACGGCGGAAAAATAGACGTTCAGATTTCTGGCGACTTTGGTAAGGTGAGCTTAGAATACGAATACAGAAAATTGACCAATAAACGGCAATTCAATCTGAGACTATTTGCTGGAACTTTCCTCTTTCACAACGTCAAACACACCAATTTTTTCGATTTTTCTCTTGACCGTCCTTCCGATTATCTGTTTGAATACAACTACTTGGGACGCGCCGAAAACAACGGTGTCTTTAGCCAACAAATCTACATTTCTGATGGAGGGTTCAAATCCATCCTCAACCCGCGCTCGGCCAATGAATGGATGGCGACGGCCAATGTGAGCACCAACATCTATCGTTGGGTCGAGGTTTATGGCGATTTAGGATTGAGCAAAAACAGCACCAACAGACGACCGTTTTTTGCCTATGACTCGGGGATCAGGCTAAATTTTATTCCAGACTATTTCGAACTTTATTTTCCAGTATACTCCAATTTGGGTTGGGAAATCGTTCAGCCCAATTACTTCAGTAAACTGAGATTTGTAGCCACTACATCGCCCAAAAAATTGGTTGAACTGTTCAAGAGAAAATGGTTTTAATTGCACAGCCCCTCAATATTGGTTAAATTTGAACCTTTTAATATAACAATTGACGTGTTAAACTTTGGAGATTTAGAAACTGTTTTGACTTTCGAGGACTTCAAGGCCTCCCTGTTGTCAGATTACCGATTGGCCTATTTGAGTCGGCAGTGCAGTTTGCTGGGACGCAAAGAAGTCCTGACAGGAAAGGCCAAATTTGGCATTTTTGGTGACGGCAAAGAATTGCCTCAACTGGCCTGGTCCAAAGTATTTCAAAACGGCGATTTCAGATCTGGTTATTATCGTGACCAAACCTTTATGATGGCCATTGGCGCACTCAATCCCGAATCTTTTTTTGCAGGATTGTATGCCCATACCGATCTCGAAGCCGAACCCATGAGTGGGGGAAGGCAGATGGGCGGACATTTTGCCACTCATAGTCTGGATGAAAACGGCAATTGGTTGAATTTGATGGAACAAAAAAATTCTAGTGCCGACCTCTCTCCTACTGGCGCTCAAATGCCCAAATTATTAGGACTCGCACAGGCCTCCAAGATTTACAGAGAACTTCCCGAAATCAAGGCACCCAATTTTTCCGAAGGTGGCAATGAAGTGGCTTGGGGTACCATTGGTAATGCCAGCACAAGTGAAGGTTTATTTTTCGAGACCATCAATGCCGCAGGCGTTCTGCAAGTACCTATGGTCATTAGCGTATGGGATGATGACTACGGCATTTCCGTTCATGCGGAACACCAAACGACCAAAGAAAACATCTCTGAAATTCTTTCTGGATTCCAACGCAGCGATGCTGCTGCTGGGTTCGAAATCATTCAAGTGAAGGGTTGGGACTACCCTGCTCTTGTCGAGGCCTATGAAAATGCCAGTGAATTGGCACGAACCAAACACATTCCTGTCATCATCCACGTCACAGAATTAACCCAACCTCAAGGGCATTCAACCTCGGGATCACATGAAAGGTATAAAGACAGTAAACGATTGAAATGGGAGGCCGAATTCGATTGCTTGGCCAAATACAAAACTTGGCTAGTCCAAAAAGAATACTGCACCGAAAAGCAGTTGAAAGATGTTGAGGACGACTGCGAACAACAAGTCAAAGCAGCTCAAAAATCAGCATGGAAAGCCTATTTGTCGCCAATCGTTGAGGAACAAAACAGCCTTCTGGCTATACTTGGCACCTTGGCTAAAAAAACTTCTAACACCTCTTTTGTCGAAACAGCCATCAGCCAATTGAAAGACAACGCAACGCCGATACGCAAAGACGTGATCTCAACCGCCCGTAAAGTATTGCGTCAATGTCGAGACCTCAATAACAATGACAAGGCCAACTTGCATGATTGGATCAAAAACTACAAAAGCAAGCAATGGAATAACTTCAATAGCCACCTCTACTCGACTCAAGCGGTCAAAGCGCATGAATCTGCCGTCATTGCGCCATCCTATGGCAAAGAAGCAACTCAGGTCGATGGCCGTATTGTTTTAAGAGATAATTTTGAAGCCCTTTTAGAAAAGCATCCCGAAGTATTGATTTTTGGTGAAGATGTCGGGGGTATTGGTGACGTCAACCAAGGACTTGAAGGACTGCAAGACAAATTTGGCAAACTCAGAGTAGCCGATACTGGCATTCGTGAAGCGAGTATCATCGGGCAAGGTATTGGAATGGCCATGAGGGGCCTACGACCTATCGCAGAAATTCAGTATTTGGATTATGTACTATATGCCTTACAAATCATGAGCGACGATATTGCGACCTTGCATTATCGTACCAAAGGTCGTCAAAAAGCGCCTCTAATTGTCAGAACAAGAGGCCATCGTTTAGAAGGCATTTGGCATTCAGGATCACCCATGGGAGGCATTGTCAGTTTGCTCCGAGGCATGTTTGTTTTGGTACCCCGAAACATGACACAAGCCGCTGGGTTTTACAATCATTTGGTGTCCATTGACACCCCAGCTTTGGTGGTCGAATGTCTCAATGGCTACCGATTAAAGGAAGCTCTTCCCGAAAATATAGGCAGTTTTACTACCCCTTTTGGAGTGGTAGAAACGCTCAGATCTGGGACCGATTTGACCATAGTTTCTTATGGCTCCACACTGCGTTTGGTCATGGAAGCTGCACAAGAATTAGCGAGTGTTAATATCAATGTTGAAGTAATTGATATCCAGTCACTTATACCATTTGACTTAAATCATGATATTAAGAAAAGTGTCGCTAAAACTAACCGACTTTTAATCGTTGATGAAGACGTTCCTGGCGGAGCTTCTGCCTATATTTTAGACGCCGTCATCAATGGCCAACAAGCTTTTGAACACTTGGACAGCATTCCTCAAACTTTGACTGCCAAGGACCACCGTCCTGCTTACAGTACGGACGGAGATTATTTTTCAAAACCTTCTTTAGATGACATTTTTGAAAAAGCTTATGCCATTATGAATGAGGCTGATCCGGAACAATATCCAGCCTTATAATTTTCAATGCATCAGTCGGTGGACCAATTCTTTCAGAAGGTCTCCTTCGGGAATTTCCCTCGCTCCTACACCTTTGCCTTTGAGATCGTATTCGCGCAATAAAGCGATGTTGCGAGAGGCATATTTCATGGGGTAGTTACTCGCTGCAACGGCATAATCTTTCACAAAAAAGGGATTGATGCCTAGAGCCGCAGCTACTGCCCTAGGACTGTGGTCGTTCAAGGCATGATACTGCAAGATTTGAGAAAAATAAGAAAACAGCATGCCTATGGTTACGACCAAAGGATTCATTTTTGGATTGTCTCCAAAGTGCGCAGCGATTTGATGCGCTCGGTCCAATTGGCGATTGCCAATGGCGTTACGCAATTCAAAAACATTAAAATCCTTTGATATACCAATATTGGTTTCGATGTCTTCTGGGGTAATTTGGTGGCCTTTAGGCAAAAGCAATTCCAGTTTTTCTAACTCATTGACAATTTTTGACAAGTCGTTTCCCAAAAATTCTACTAACATTTGAGCAGCCTTGGGGACAATCTCGTATTTCCTCTGCTTCAGGAAGTCGTGGATCCAATGGGCAACTTTGTTTTCGTACAAACTCTTGCACTCCACAACCTCTCCTGATTTCGAGACGGCCTTGTAAAACGCCTTGCGCTTGTCGAGGATTTTGTATTTGTAATTGATGACCAACACCGTGGAAGGTTGAGGATTGGCGGCATAGGAAGCCATTTGATCGATGGTTCTGACCCAATCTTGAGCTTCTTTAACAATGATTAATTGACGTTCCGACATCATCGGGAAGCGCTTGGCGCTTGAAACCACATCCTCTACACTCGCCTCTCTGGCATAGAATACCATCTCGTTAAAAGCCCTTTCTTCCTCCGTTAGGGCGTGTTTCTTGATTTCGGAGGTTATCAAGTCGATATAGTAAGGCTCGTCACCCATCAGGACATAAATGGGCCTAAACTGCTGTTTTCTAATTTCCTCTAAGATGATATCGATCTCATTCATTCAAAAAAATTCATCATTTTTGCAAGATGCAGACATTGTCTTTTCCGCCTTATGCGTTTAGGTTCAAAAGTAGCGAAAATAAACGGCTCATCTTTGACCCGATTCGCAAAAAATATGTCCAACTCCAGCCCGAGGAGTGGGTGCGTCAACATTGTCTGCAATTCATTCTTCAGGACAAGGGTTATCCTGCCAGCCTGACGAATGTCGAAAAACAAATTAAAGTAGGAGCAACCACCAAGCGCTATGACATCATCGTTTACAAGTCTGACGGCCGTGTGGCTTTGGTGGTAGAATGCAAATCACCAGAAGTCTCTATTTCTCAAGACACTTTTGATCAAATTGCCCGCTACAACCTCACCCTCAAAGCCGATTATTTGATGGTCACCAACGGTTTGGATCACTACTTTTGCCAGATGGATCACAAACAGGAACGCTATGTCTTTTTGAAAGACATTCCAAATTACCGCCGATGAAAACAGCTGTTGTCATTTTGAATTGGAACGGCCAAGCCCTGCTCGAGCGGTTTTTGCCCGATTTGTTGGCGCATTCTCAATCGTTCGCCTCGGTGCATGTGGTGGATAATGCCTCGACAGACGAGTCTGTAAGCTTTGTTCACAGTAACTTCCCCAACGTGAACGTCATCAGACATCAACACAATTTGGGCTACGCCGAGGGTTACAACCAGACCATCGGACAAATTGACGCCGAGCTTCTATGTCTTATCAATAACGATGTACAAACTCCTGAAGGCTGGCTTCAACCAATGATCAACGCTTTTAAAAACGATCCTCTCATGGCTTTGGCTCAGCCTAAAATTTTAAACCTCAACCGTCCCACACATTTTGAATACGCTGGTGCCTCGGGTGGATTCTTGGATCGGTTTGGTTTTCCCTATTGTCGGGGGCGAATTTTTGATCATTTGGAAGAAGACCACCATCAATATACCACGGCCGAAGTCTTTTGGGCTTCAGGAGCCTGCCTGTTTGTGCGCAAAACGGTTTTTCAGTCCTTAAAAGGATTTGACGCGAGCTTCTTTGCCCACATGGAGGAAATCGACTTGTGTTGGAGGGCCAAACTCCAAGGCTTTCAAGTTTGGGCCATTGCCGAAAGTCATGTGTTTCATTTGGGGGGAGGAACTCTCCACTACGGTACTGCTCAAAAAACACGGCTGAACTTCCGAAACTCGCTCTTCATGTTGCTCAAAAACACCCAAAAACATCTGATGTTTTTGTTGGTCATTCGCTTGTTGCTCGACGGTTTAGCCGCGTGGCGATTTTTGTTACAAGGCAAACCAAGCCATTTTGGGGCTGTGTTCATGGCGCACATGGACCTCTATCGCCAGGGAGGTCGTTATTTGAAGTCGAGATCTAAATCACTGAAATCTATTGTTTTAGACTCCTCCATCGTTTGGAAATATTACATTTTAGGAAGAAAAACATTCGACAAATTGTAGCCAATGCAAAAGTTATGTTAACAATTCGATGGAGTGTTAAATTTTAGTAAATTTGTCCAAACAAAACCTTAATTTCAATGAAAAGATCAATTGCTCTTGCCCTTTCAACAGTTCTTTTGTTCGCTTCTTGTGTTTCTAAAAAGCAGTATGCTGCCCTAGAAGCCAAACAAGCGGAAACTCAAGACATGCTCAACAACACCACCTACAAATTAAACATTTGCAACGAAGACAAAGCGATAGCATTAGCTAGAGCTCAAGCGTTAGAGGAGCAAATTGCAGACTTGCGCGCAAACAACGCCAGTTTGATTCAAAGCACCAAAGATTTGACCGTATTGACTTCTAAAGGAGCCGATAACTTGGAAAAATCATTGGAGAGTATGCGTGAAAAAGATTTGAAAATCAATAGACTTCAAGACGCCATCAACAAAAAGGACAGTGTGACTTTTGCTTTGGTCACTAGCTTGAAAAGAACTGTTGGTATTGACGATCCAGACATCGAAATTAGTGTAGAAAAAGGCGTGGTATTTATTTCCATTTCTGACAAATTGTTATTCAACTCAGGCAGTTATAACGTGAGCAACAAAGCCAAAGATGTTTTGGCCAAAGTTGCTAAAGTGGTTAACGACAAGCCAGACTTCGAATGCCTAGTAGAAGGTCACACCGACGACCAAGCATACAGCAGTGGTGTGTTGCTTGACAACTGGGATTTGAGCGTCAAGCGTTCAACCTCGGTCATCCGTGTGTTACAATCTCTTGGAGTCAATCCTTCTCGTTTGGTGGCTGCAGGTCGCAGTTCTTATGTGCCATTGGACACTAACGATACCGCTGATGGACGTGCTAAAAACCGTCGTACTCGCATCGTCGTCATGCCTAAAATCGATCAGTTTTACGATATGATTGAAAAAGAAATGAAAAAATTAAGCGGCGAATAAAATCGCATCTTAACACAACTTTAACCCCTGCTTGTCAGGGGTTTTTTGTTTTATCTCATACCTTAGCGGAAGTAAAACCCTCAAAATGATATTATGAAAACCTCAATGAACCACATTCAAAATTTCAAAAGAGTATTGGCTCTTGGAATGATACTCTGCTTTTCAATGACCGCTTTGGCAGGACCGCCAATAGTTATTGATAAAAACACCACCGACGCCGAACTCAACGCCTTGGTAGCCCAAGAGAAAGAAAAAGGCAAGGTGTTAGAATTCTCCAAAGTCAAACGCAATGCCGATGGAGAAATCACCAAAATTTCCGTTGAGTACAAAAGTGATGGCGAAGAGATGGAGCAATCCGTGTCCAGCACCAATGGTATTGACCCCATAACTATTGGAGACTCGGGTAAGGTGATGATGTTCTATGGTCACTCCAAAGGTGATGACGACAAAAATGTCGCTAGTATTTCCTTTAAAAAACGCCGCGACATGGACGCAAGGGGCTTGTCTGAAGAACACCGCGAGCATCTGCGCATTCATCGCGAAAACATGGCCAAACATCGCGAAGACATGATCAAGCATCGTGAAGACATGGCCAAGCTCAAAGAACAAATGAACGAAGCCTTGAAGGAGGTCAAAGAAGCAGAAAACTTCGATTTCGATTCATTAGACGTTGATATCAACAAATTGATTGCTGATTTGGATTTGAATGAAATTGATAAGATCATCGAATCGGTTTTTGACAGAAGCGATTGGATCAGCATGGAATGGACTCCAGAGTCCAAGCCTGAGCCTTATGTCGTCATTGACGGAGAAGAATCCAACACTGAGGCCATGAACAACCTAGACCCCACCCAAATTGCCAAAGTAGAAATCCTAAAAGGCGAAGACGCTACAGCGGCCTATGGCGACAAAGGCGCTAACGGTGTGATTATCGTTACGATCAAAAAAGACTAGGCACCCTGCCATCCTATTCAAAATCCCATTGTAACCAATGGGATTTTTTTTTACCTTTAACCTATCATGTCCCAAACATGACAACCTGCAACTCCACCGTTATGGGGTTTCGAGTCATTTTTTGAGGGCGCGTATGTGTTGACATAAACCCGAATGAAAAATAAAAATAAACTCATCATCATCGGAAATGGTTTTGATTTAGCTCATGGCTTAAAGGCCACTTAGTCAAAATGTTCAAAATTATTATAACGGAGCTTGCGCTAGTGCAGTAGTTACAAATGAGAAGCATTTAGATGATGTGATTGAACTTCTGTGTAATATTCAAAAATAATTATCGCAATAAATAGCAATGTGTAATTTAATGCTTAAAGTAACTACCCATGAAAACAATTTTAGAAACCACTCAGCTAAGTCAGCCAAATTGCTCTTACATTCTTGATCTAATTCATAATAGTGACAGCAGATTTGGCGTAGAAATCATACAAATAGACGAATCCTCAGAGCAGAGTCAGAGTATTGTCATCAGCACCGCGATACTTAGTGAGTTCATTAATGTCCTTGAAAATTATTATGCCAAAGTACGTTCTGGTGCCGTCCAAGAAAAAAAACACTTATCACCGTCAGATGAAAAAACGAATTCAAGACAATTACTTAAAAGGAGTAGATATAAAAGACCTTGCACTTCAATTCGGACAAAGTCCTGAACTTATTGAGATGGTATTGAGAAATCAAGGTATTGAAATTGTAAGCAACAAACAACCGAGATCCTATTACCGCCAGTCGAAATACTATCCCAAACGAAAAAAATGATAAAAATCTAAATCACCCCCACATCGCCCAGACCCTCTCGCATGACCAGGGGTTCGTCTTGGGAGAGGTCAATCACGGTGGAGGGTACTAGGCCGCCCATGCCGGCATCTACAATGGCCCTTACTTTGAGGTTCCAATCTTCGAAAATGCTGTCGGGATCGGTGGTATAGTCAATGATTTCATCTTGGTCGTGGAGCGAGGCGGTGGCAATGGGTCGTCCGAGGGTGGCGGCAAGAGCTCTGGCAATGTTATTTTCGGGCACTCTAATTCCCACGGTTTTCTTTTTATTGAAGGGTGCAGGCAAGGCCTTGGCACTGGGCAAAATAAAGGTATAAGGCCCAGGCAGCGCGCGTTTGAGTATTCTAAAGGTCGCGCCGTCCAGTTGTTTGGCGTAGACACTCAGGTCACTCAAATCGGCACAGACGAAGGAGAAATAGGCTTTCTCCAAACTGACGCCCTTGAGTTTGGCCAATTGTTGCAAGGCTTTGGCATTTTGACTGTCGCAACCTAGGGCATAAACCGTATCGGTGGGATAAATGATCAGTCCGCCTTGCTTGAGGCACTCGACCACCTGCCCCACTTGCTTGGGGTTAGGATTGTCTTCGTAAAGTCGGATGCGGAGGGCTTTCATGGCTAGGAGTCTATGAGGTCGAGTTTGGCATAGCGCAACAACAGTTTTTTCTCTCCCGCCTGATCGAAATGAATGGTGGCGTTTTGGTCGGCTGCACGGCCTTCGAGTGCCACAATGGTGCCCTTGCCAAAACGCATGTGGCTCACTCTCAAACCCACGCTCATTTCGCCGTCATAAGGCAAGGCCTTGGCACCCGCTTGCACGGGTTTGAGGTTTTTGGGAACTACAGTGCGGGCAGGCTGCGACTTTTGAGCTGGGCTGGGTTTTTTAAATCTTACGGTGTTTTGGGGTACATCGCCAAAAATAGAAGCGTCCAGCATGGGGTTGCTGCGCTGGGAAGGCGGCGGTGTGCCAAATTCAATGTATTTCTCGTCAATTTCCTGAATAAAACGACTGGGCTCCGCGTCCACAGGTCGGCCCCAACGGTAGCGCGACAAGGTGTAGGTCAAATAGGCCTGTTTTTCGGCGCGGGTGAGGGCCACATAGAACAGTCGGCGTTCTTCCTCCAGTTCGCTGCGGGTGTTCATGCTCATGGCCGACGGAAAGAGGTCCTCTTCCATCCCAACGATATAGACATAAGGAAACTCTAAGCCTTTGGCCAAGTGAATGGTCATCAGGGCAACTCTGTCGTCGTTTTCATCTTCCTGATCCAAATCGGTGGCCAGAGAGACATCCTCTAAAAATTCGGCCAACGAGCCACTGGCATCCACCAATTCTTGCTGTCCATCGACAAAATCCTTGATCCCGTTGAGCAACTCCTCAATGTTTTCCATTCGGGCTATGCCCTCAGGGGTCAAATCTTCCCCAAAACTTTTCATCAGGCCAGCAGCCTTGGTCACGTGCTCGGCCAACTCAAAAGCGTTGACCTTTTGGTTCATCACTTGAAAACTCTCAATGAGCGTCGCAAAGTTCTTCAGTTTGGTTTTTGTGCCTGCATTGAGGTCCAAAGCCAGGCTGTCCAATTGTTGCAACAGCTCAAAAATGGTAACCTTATGGGTATTGGCGCCAACGATAAGCTTGTGGATGGTGGTTTGTCCAATGCCTCGAGCAGGAAAATTGATCACCCGTTTCAAGGCCTCTTCATCGGCTGGATTGATGACCAAACGAAGGTAGCTCAACACGTCTTTAATTTCTTTGCGCTGGTAGAAGGACAAGCCACCGAAAATGCGGTAGGGAATGTCACGCTTGCGCAGGGCGTCCTCAATGGCTCTGGATTGGGCGTTGGTGCGGTAAAGCACTGCAAAACTCTTGTTGTGCAGTTGGTAGTTCATTTTATTTTCAAAAATGGAACTCGCCACAAATCGGCCCTCGTCACCGTCGGTCAATAAGCGGTGTACCTTGATGCTGTTGCCCTCCTCATTGGCCGTCCAAACGACCTTGTCGAGTTTGACTTGGTTTTTATCAATAATTGAATTAGCGGCATTTACAATGGTTTTGGTCGAACGGTAATTTTGTTCTAACCTAAAAACCATGGTGTCGTCATAATCTCTTTGAAAGTTGAGGATGTTGTCGATGTTGGCCCCTCGAAAGGCGTAGATGCTTTGAGCATCGTCGCCCACCACACAGATGTTCTGATAGCGGTCGGACAGGACTCTAACTATCATGTATTGAGAGTGGTTGGTATCTTGATACTCGTCCACCAAAATGTATTTGAAACGCTCTTGGTATTTGGCTAAAACATCGGGAAATCGGGTCAATAACTCGTTGGTGCGGAGCAAGAGGTCGTCAAAATCCATAGCACCCGCCTTAAAACAGCGCTCGACGTAGTTTTGATAGATTTCTCCCATTTTTTCGCGGCGCGCGGCTGCGTCAGCCTCCTGCAATTCGGGGTTTTGAAAATAGGCCCTAACGGTGATCAAACTGTTTTTGTAGGACGATATGCGGCCGTAAATTTGTTTGAATTTGTAAATCTCCTTGTCCAATCCCATTTCACCGATAATGGACGAAATGAGCCGTTGAGAGTCTTGGGTGTCGTAAATGGTGAAGTTGGAAGGAAAACCCAGTTTAGGTGCATCGGCGCGGAGCAGCTTGGCAAAAACAGAGTGAAAAGTACCCATCCACAAATTTTTAGCTTCGGATTCGCCAACAATTTCTGCGATACGGATTTTCATTTCCTTGGCAGCCTTGTTGGTAAAAGTAAGCGCCAAGATGTTAAAAGGATCAACACCCTGATGCATGAGGTAGGCAATCTTGTAAGTCAACACGCGCGTTTTACCAGAACCAGCACCAGCTATAACAATCATTGGGCCATCGGTCTGAACCGTGGCTTCTCTTTGGGCTTCGTTAAGTTGGTCTAAATAGCGTTCCAAAACTTCAAATTCTAAGTGGTGAAATTAGCCATTGTCAATTGGGAATAGGCTAAAATTAGCGACTTTTTACTAACAATTTCCCCCTACTCTCATGTCCAATAAAATAAATATCTTTGGTTCAAATCATTCTTAACTCATGAACGCCGATTTCACCAACATACTCATTATGCTTGTTCCATCGCTCATCGTTGCGGTTACAGCATTCTATTTTTTTAACAGTTACACCCGCAGTGAAAACCTCCGTCGCGATGTGGAACTGCACTTGAAACACGCCCAACAAACCTTACCGCTGCGACTTCAGGCTTACGAACGCATGGCCCTTTTTCTTGAGCGTATTGCCTTGGGCAATTTATTATCGAGAGTGAAACCCAATTCGGGAGACAAGGATTCGTACGAAGCCCAATTGATTTCGACCATCGAACAAGAATTTGAGCACAATTTGACCCAACAAATTTACCTCAGCCAAAATTGCTGGAACGTCATCATGACCTCCAAAAACACCACAATTCAGATGATCCGAAAGGCTAATATGTCGGACAAGGTGGAAAACTCCCAGAAAATGAGAGAGCATTTGCTCAACACTTTGTTGGAAACAACCCCTCCAACTGATGCGGCCATTCTATTCCTGAAAAACGAGGTGGGTCAATTGTGGTAAGCACCTTGCCATTGTAATACGAATGGCTTAATTTCACAGGATGAACACGGAGGTATTACAAACACCCATAGATTATCTCAAAGGCGTAGGTTCCAACCGCGCTCAGTTGCTTCGCAAAGAATTGGGTGTACTTACCTTCCAAGATCTGCTCAACATCTTTCCTAACCGTTACATCGACCGTACCAAATTCTACTCCATTTCCGAACTCAGCCCCAGTTCGGCCGAAGTGCAAGTCATCGGTCAAATTGTGGACATCCAAGAGGTTGGTCAACAACGGGGCAAACGATTGGTAGCTACTTTTCAAGATGCCACGGGCAGCATGGAATTGGTTTGGTTTAGAGGACACAAATGGATCCGCCAAAGTTTGAAAACCAACCAACCCTATGTGGCCTTTGGACGGGTCAACCAATTTGCCGGTCGCTGGAATATGGCCCATCCTGAATTGGAACTGAAATCGGACTATGACCAACAGCGGTCAAGTGCCATGCAAGCTGTTTACCCTTCGACAGAAACACTGTCTAAAAATGGCATCTCCAACCGCCTGATGCGCAAAATGATGATGCAATTGTTCGAAACCTCCAAAGCGGGTTTTATGGAAACGCTACCTCCAATGGTCATGAATCATCTGCAATTGTTGTCCAAATCAGACGCCTTAGTACAAATCCATTTTCCTGAAACCAATGAGCTGCTGAGTAAGGCCGAGTTTCGATTGAAATTTGAAGAATTGTTTTTCCTTCAATTGCAATTATTACTGAAAAACAGGCAACACAAGGCGAAAATCAAAGGCTTTCCATTTACAGCGGTCGGTGATTTTTTCAATAAATTTTACTCCGATGTATTGCCTTTTAATTTGACTGAGGCACAAAAGAGAGTATTGAAAGAAATCCGCAGCGATTTGGGTACAGGAGCACAAATGAACCGCTTGCTGCAAGGCGATGTTGGATCTGGAAAAACCATAGTGGCCTTCATGACCATGTTGATGGCATTAGACAACGGCTTCCAGGCCTGTTTAATGGCTCCTACGGCTCTATTGGCCACGCAACATTATGAAGGTTTGCAAAAGTTTTGCCAGCCCTTGGGTATTGAAATAAGTCTGTTGATTGGCGCTACAAAAACACCCGAAAGACGCCTCATTCACGAGCAATTGGAATCCGGCACCTTACATATTTTGGTAGGTACCCATGCCTTGGTAGAAGATCGAGTAAAATTTAAGAATCTGGGATTGGCCATCATTGATGAACAACACCGATTTGGAGTGGCCCAACGGAGTAAATTGTGGCACAAAAACAACATTCCTCCGCATGTATTGGTAATGACCGCGACGCCCATACCGCGAACCCTAGCCATGTCGGTTTATGGCGAATTGGACAGTTCGGTGATCGATGAACTCCCTCCCGGCAGGACACCCATCAAAACAGTTCACCGTTATGACAGCAACCGCCTCAAAGTCATTCAATTTCTAAAAGACGAAATTGTCAAAGGCCGACAAGTCTATGTGGTCTATCCGTTGATTGAAGAGAGCGAAACATTGGATTACAAAGATTTGATGGACGGTTATGACAGCATGCTGAGAGACTTCCCTCGACCTGACTATCAAATTTCAATTGTTCATGGTCAGATGAAGCCAGCAGACAAGGCTTTTGAAATGGAGCGTTTTGCCAGCGGAGCAACTCAAATTCTGATTGCAACGACTGTGATTGAAGTAGGCATTGACGTACCCAACGCCTCTGTAATGGTCATTGAAAGTGCCGAAAGGTTTGGATTGTCACAATTGCATCAATTGCGGGGAAGAGTTGGGCGCGGAGCTGCACAAAGCTATTGCATTCTGATGACGGGTTCTAAGTTGGGCGAAGACAGTAAGACCAGAATTGCAACCATGGTGCGAACCAACGACGGTTTCGAAATCGCAGAAGTGGATTTGCGCCTGCGTGGACCGGGAGACCTGATGGGCACACAACAAAGCGGAGTGCTACAATTGAAAATAGCCAATATCGTCAAGGACAGAGCAATTTTAGAATCGGCGCGACACACCGCCCATCGCATACTCAATGCCGATCCCAATCTAAGTCAATCCGAACACTTCAATGTCAGAGAAACCTTACTGAAAATGAAGCAGTTCAAAAATATCTGGAATTACATCTCCTAGTTTTCTGCCAAGAGCGTGTCAATAAATACGGTAAATTCTTCAACAAAATCAGTATAAACCTGACCTGTAGCAGGTCCGTTATACCCAGTGTGAATCTTTTTCACTTGATGGTTGCGATCTAAAATGATGGTAGTAGGATAGGACCAGACCTTGTTGAGCATGGGTAACTTTTCTTGTGCCAAATCTTTGTCGGTAGAGCCGTATTGAGCCAAAAGTAATGGATAGGCAATGTTTAAATTGGCTTTAAGACGATCCAAGTTGGCATTCGCCTTTTCAACAGTTTTGACGTACTCAAAAGTCAACGCCACTATTTCTAAGCCTTTTGAACGATAGGACTCATAAAATGATGTCAGGAATTTGGATTCATCCAAACAATTGGGACACCAAGTACCCATCAGTTGAACAATCACAACTTTGTTATTGAAACGTTCATCCTCCAAACTCACCATTTTTCCTTGAGAATCAGGGAAAGCAAAGCCAAATTGGTCAAAACCCTCTTTTAAGTAAGTTAACTTTTCGGGATTTTCCAGGTTAAAATCGGCATTGCGATGGGCTATAAAAGTTTCTTTGTAATGGTCTCCAGAATAAAAAACACCTACCATTTGATCTTCTCTCACCGATGCTTGGAACAAAAACGCATGAGCGGCATCGAACACGGACAACTCCAGTAAATTGCCTTTAACGGCCCCTTCCAAAAATCGATAATCACCTGTATTGGTTCTAAAAGTTCCGTTGACAATAACCCCTTTTTGTTCAAATATCCCCATCGCAGGATAGGTCTCGCCATCAGGGTCAGTAAATTTTACTTCCCAAACACCACTGACGTCCACCAAAGGCTTTTCTTCGACCTTAAAGCGGGGCTCATCCGTACGTTCGGCCTTAAAAGCCTGCTGACGTTCCTTTCCTTCAGTTACAAAATGGCCCTCTAAATGGTCTTCGGTCATAGTGGCTTTTAAATAGCCCTCAAATACTGGCAGTTGTATCCGAACTGTATCGTTATGATAGCTTATTTCAGTTGTGGTTATTTTTTCTTCACCATTAATAAAGGTGACCGATTGGGGCGTATTCACTTCGAAAATAAATGGCAATATTTGTCCGTCCTTAACGGTCAATTCTGCACGATACCTTCCAGGACTTAGGCTACTAGGGGTTTGAGAGATACACGACATACAAAGTAGAGCAACAAAAGAAAGTTTATAAAAAGTTTTCATAGAGCATTTAGAATAAGCTAATTTAATCCTTTTGATTGACTTTTTGTGCTGCCGCAACTATTCTTATATTTGCCATCTGATAAGTGGACCGCGATGAAAATATCTTTTAATTGGTTGAAACAATTTGTTGAAACGGATTTACCAGCGCCTCAGGTCGCTGAAATTCTTACTGACCTTGGTTTGGAAGTCGAAGGCATGGATACTCAAATATCTATACCAGGCGGTTTGAAAGGTGTGGTCATCGGAAAGGTGTTAACCTGTGTTCAACATCCCAATGCCGACAGACTTAAGCTTACAACCGTGGACATTGGTAAGGAGGAACCAGTGCAAATCGTTTGTGGTGCGCCCAACGTCGCTGCTGGCCAAACTGTTCCTGTTGCAACCATAGGAACAATCCTATACGATAAGGAAGGGCAACCGTGGACCATTAACAAAGGAAAGATCCGTGGAGAAGAGAGTCACGGTATGATCTGTGCAGAGGATGAATTGAGCTTGGGTGAAAGTCACGATGGTATCATGATTTTGTCTGATGAGCATGCCGCAGGCAAGCCTTTTTCATCGGTGATAAAGGTCGAAGAAGATACTGTTTTTGACATAGGACTTACACCCAATAGGTCTGACGCCATGAGTCATTTGGGGGTTGCACGGGACTTGAGAGCTGGGCTTAAGCAGCACGGAACAAATCGAGAGTTAATTACGCCTTCAGTTTCGAGTTTTCATGTTGACAATTATAACTTTAGAGTCGACATCAATGTAAAACAGCCTGAACTTGCACCGAGGTATTGTGGAGTGACCGTTTCGGATGTCAAAGTAGGGCCCTCACCTACTTGGCTGCAAAATCGTTTAAAGGCCATTGGACTTAACCCCATCAACAATATTGTCGATGTCACTAATTTCGTTCTTCACGATTTGGGACAACCACTTCACGCTTTTGACGCTTTGACGCTCACTGACAATAAAATAATTGTTCAAACTGTTGATGAAGGCACCAAATTTGTTACCCTCGATGGGGTTGAACGTACCTTGTCTAGCGAGGATTTGATGATATGTGATGGTGAGAAGCCGCTTTGTATTGCTGGCGTTTTTGGAGGCATCAATTCTGGTGTCAGCGAAACAACAACCAGTATTTTTTTAGAAAGCGCCTATTTCGACCCCATATCGGTAAGAAAAACGGCTAAACGTCATGGCCTGAGTACAGACGCCTCTTTCCGATTTGAGCGAGGCATAGACCCCAACATCACAGAATATGCCCTAAAACGTGCTGTTCTGTTAATTTTGGAAGTCGCGGGTGGTAAAGTTACAAGCGAAATTTCTGACTTATACCCCACAAAAATCAAGGATCATCAAGTCATTGTAAATTTTGAAAAAGCTAACAAAACCATAGGTAAGGAAATTGACAGGGAACAAATCAAACAGATTTTGACTTCTTTGGACATCAAAATTAACAGCCTTACGGAAACTGGGATTGGCATGACTATTCCAGCCTACCGCAATGACGTGACCCGTGAAATTGATGTTATAGAGGAAATTTTGAGAGTTTACGGTTATAACAACATCAATGCCAGTCGTAAACTCAACGCCTCTATTGTCGACATTCCGTTAGTCTCTAAATACCAATTGATGCAGCGTGTCAGTCAAGGATTAGTAGCCAATGGCTTCTTTGAAATTATGACCAATTCATTGGTGCCAAATGACCCAGAAGACAAAAATGCTGTTCGACTATTGAACCCTCTCAGTGCCGACCTAGAAATGATGCGAACCTCTTTGTGCTCATCGGGATTACAAGTACTGGCCTACAACAACAACCGTCAGCAAACAGATTTGCGCTGTTTTGAGTTTGGAAAAATTTACACTTCTGAAAGTGGACAATACACCGAAAATCAAATCTTAGGTTTGTGGATGATGGGTCAAAAAAGCAAGAAACATTGGCAAAGCGATACGCAAACCTTGTCGTTCTTTGACCTCAAAGGCTACGTCGTTGCCACACTTCAGGGCTTAGGTCTAAACGGCCTTCAAGAAGTTGATGCAGTAAGTGCCACCTTTTCCGTGGGACAAACGTTGATGCATGACAAAAAAGCACTGGTGAGCTACGGTCAAGTCAACGATGAAGTTTTACAATCATTCGACTTGGACAGAACCGTATTTTTCGCTGAATTTGATTGGGAACAAATTTGCAAAATAACCCTAGGTTCTGAACCTTCAAAATTCAAAACCATTTCTAAATACCCCTCTGTAAAAAGAGATTTGGCATTGGTGATTGACCGATCGGTCAGTTTTGATGCCCTGAAGCAAATCGCTTTCAAAACCGAACGAAAAATGCTGAAGGAAGTAGACATGTTCGATGAATACATCGGAAAGCCAATTCCAGCTGGAAAGAAAAGCTATGGTCTGAGATTCACGATACAAGATGAACACAAAACCTTGTCCGATCAGCAAATTGACAAAATAATGAAACAATTATTAACTCAGTTTGAACAAGAGGTCGGGGCTGTTCAGAGATAATTTTTTTATTTTAGTTTTTCATGAATACCTACAAAAAATTATATTCAGGTAATTTCCTGTTTGCCGATCGTTTAATCATCGCTTTGGAAGACCAAGGCATTGTGCCTGTCGTCAAAGATGAAGGCGAATCTGCCCGCATGGCAGGATTTGGCAGCAGCAATTTAGGACTAAAAGACATCTGGGTGGACGAACGGGAATACGACCAAGCCGTGCAAATCATTCAACCTCTTTTGTCAGAAGACCATTAAGTCCACCAAAAACTAGTTGTACATTTTATTGCGCAATTCTTTTATCGCTGGATCTTGCATGTACTCGTCGAAGGTCGCATAACGGTCAATGATTCCTTTTGGAGTCAACTCCACTACCCTATTGGCCACCGTTTCGGCAAAGGCATGGTCATGCGTTGAAAACAAGACGGTTCCTTTGAAATTCTTTAAAGAGTTGTTGAAAGCAGTAATGCTTTCCAAATCCAAATGGTTGGTTGGCTCGTCGAGCAGCAAGACATTGGCTCTGACCATCATCATTCTAGATAGCATACAACGTACTTTTTCACCCCCAGAAAGAACGCCGCACTTTTTAAGCGCTTCTTCTCCTGAGAAAATCATTTTGCCCAAAAAACCGCGCAAATAAACCTCTTCTCTTTCCTCCTCAGTTGTAGCCCACTGTCTCAACCAATCAACCAAAGAAAGGTTTGAGTTAAAGAACGAACTATTGTCCAATGGTAGGTATGACTGTGTTGTGGTAATACCCCACTCAAAAGTACCGGCTGCGGGTTTTTCATTGCCAGCAATGATCTCATAAAAGGCGGTTACGGCTCTTGAATCTTTAGAATAGACTACAACCTTGTCTCCCTTTTTCAGATTGAGATTGATGTTGTCAAAAATAGTTACTCCGTCCTGAACAGCCTTCAATTTTTCGATGTTCAATATCTGATCACCCGCTTCTCGGTTGCGATCAAAAATAATCGCAGGATAGCGTCGGCTTGACGGTTTGATGTCCTCAATATTGAGCTTATCAATCATTTTTTTACGACTGGTGGCTTGTTTGCTTTTGGCCACGTTGGCGCTAAAACGAGCAATAAATTCTTGGAGTTCTTTCTTTTTTTCCTCCGCTTTTTTATTTTGTTGAGAACGTTGTCTGGCGGCCAACTGGGACGACTCATACCAAAAGGTATAGTTTCCAGAATAGTGGTTGATTTTACCAAAATCAATATCAGAGACGTGCGTACATACAGCGTCCAAGAAGTGTCTGTCGTGAGACACCACAATCACGCACTTGTCATAATTAGCGATAAAATTCTCCAACCACATGATGGTTTCGTAATCCAAATCATTGGTTGGCTCATCCATAATGAGCACATCTGGCGCTCCAAACAAGGCTTGAGCCAATAGTACTCTTACCTTTTGCTTACCATCCAAGTCTTTCATTTGGGTGTAATGCAGCGATTCATGAATGTCCAAGTTGGACAGCATTGAGGCAGCCGACGATTCGGCATTCCAACCGTCCATTTCTTCAAATTGGGCCTGAAGTTCTCCAATTTTTTCGGCATTTTCATCGCTGTAGTCCGCGTATAATTCGTCAATTTTTGACTTGATGTCAAACAATGGTTTATTGCCTCTCAAGACCGTTTCCAAGACGGGATAGTCGTCATAGAGGTTGTGATTTTGCTCAAACACAGACAATCTTCTTCCAGATTCCAAATGGACATGCCCAGATGTAGGTTCCATTTGACCTGCTAATATTTTAAGAAAGGTTGACTTTCCCGCTCCGTTAGCCCCAATAACCCCATAACAGTTCCCCGACTGAAAGGTGGTGTTCACCTCGTCGAAAAGTACTCGTTTACCGAATTGGACCGAAAGATTAGATACTGATAACATAGTTCTTATTTGTGTGCTGCAAAATTAGAAAAATGAAAGGCGTTTCCAACCATTACTTCAAAGGATATTAAATATATTTAACGCTGCATTAACAACTTATGTTAGACCGAACCAATATTTTTGTGCAGTATGAAGAGAACAGGCTATAGATTACCCCTATCGTTTATCTTAATTTCTACTGTCCTACTGCTCGCATCATGTGAAGAGCAGGATCGTATTGGTGATGCGTTTATAGGCGGAGAAATTATCAATCCCAAAACGAGCAATGTTTTTATCTTTAGAGACGGGGAAGCTATAGACACTCTTTTGTTGGATGACTCCGACAAGTTTGGACTCAAACTAAACGATATCAGCACAGGAATGTACTCTTTTATGCACGGCAATGAGTATCAATTGGCAGTAATCGAACCAGGGGATAGCGTTTACCTGAGGGTCAATACTGTTGATTTTGATCAGTCACTGGTCTATATGGGGATTGGCGCCAAAAAGAACAATTTTTTAGTACAATTATTCCTTGAAATGGAGCAGGAAAGCAAGTCTATGTTCGATACCAGTAAGATTGACCCTGCCGCATTTGTTAAGTATATTGATTCCTTAGAAACGGAAAAGAAACATCGGTTAAACAACTTTATCAAGCAGAACAAACAATCTGAAGTTTTTAGCAATTTGGTCAATGCGGGAATCAAATACAACTACGGCGCCATGCGTGAGGCCTATCCGTTTCGTCATTTTACTACTTTGAATAAACAGGCCTTAGATCAATTGCCTCCCAATTACTTCGATTTTCGAGAAGGGTTGGATTACAACGATTCAAGCCTGGCTCATTTCCACCACTACTACAACTTTCTATTTCCTCACTTCAATACTTTAGCGCTTCAAAAATTAGTTGAAAAACAACCCGACCTCCCAGTGAACCAGCAAACAAGAGATTTCTATTTGACCAAATTGGGCCTTATGGATTCACAGATCAGCCATCCTGTGATCAAAAATAACATCCTCAAATACACCACAAAAAGCTTGCTGTCCAACACCGTTGATTCAGAGCAACAAGAAGACATTCTTCAGTTTTTTTACAACCACAGCAAGTCAGATGAAGACAAAGCCTATATGGCTAACTGGTATGCCAGCATCTCCAAAATAAAAAGCGGGCAGCGATTTCCAGAAATTGAAATCGTTGACCCTAAAGGAAATACTCTTAATATCCATGAGTTATTTGACAAAGCGACTGTGTGCACTTTTTGGTCTACCGAATCCAAATCTCATTTCGAAAACAGTCATGAGCGTTTGAACTATTTGCGTCGAACCTTTGACAACATTAACTTCATTTCCATCAATACTGACTATCAAAAAGAAGATGAATGGAGGTCGTTTTTGCGAGCACCAAATGTCGTGAGTGGTACAGAATTTCGCTTTAGGGATCCAGAAGCTGCCAAAAAAATGTTAGCGCTCTACAATGTCAATAAGGTCATGTTAATAGACAAGAATGGAAACGTAACACAACCTAATGCCAACTTATTCAGTAGAAAATTTAATCTCAATTTGAATAAATTGCAGTAATGCCTAATTACCCTTGCGGTAGTCCGCAAGGAACTGCTCTAAACCAATATCGGTTAATGGGTGTTTCAAAAGACCTTCAATAGAGCTCAACGGACCAGTCATGACGTCAGCACCTATTTTCGCGCAGTCAATGACGTGCATGGTGTGTCTAACCGAAGCGGCCAGAATTTGGGTTTCAAATCCGTAATTGTCATAAATCTGTCTGATCTCAGCAATGAGGTTTAAACCATCGGTAGAAATATCGTCCAAACGACCAATAAATGGGGACACAAAAGTGGCGCCTGCCTTAGCTGCCAAAAGGGCCTGACCTGCCGAAAAAACGAGCGTTACATTGGTTTTGATGCCTTGTTGTGAAAAATACTTACAGGCTTGAATACCTGCCTTAATCATCGGTAATTTGACCACAATTTGAGGATGCAGCGCTGCCAACTCATGACCTTCTTTGATCATGCCTTCATAATCCGTGGCAATGACTTCGGCCGAAACTTCGCCATCCACTATGTCACAAATGGCTTTGTAATGGTTTTTAATGTTTTCGGCACCGGTAATGCCTTCTTTAGCCATTAGTGATGGGTTGGTGGTTACGCCATCCAAAACACCCATCTTTTGGGCCTCTGCAATTTGAGATAAGTTTGCGGTATCAATAAAGAATTTCATCGGTCTAGTTTTGATGGCAAATTAGCACAATAGAAGAATTCATGCTAGAAATAAGCAAAAAAACTATCAACAGATCTTTAATATTTCAATCGAGTTTTTGAAAGGAAATCATCAGCCGTTCAAACCAGCGAGAAGGCATCACTCGTTTCAGAATAAAGGCAAATTGTTGGAAAGCTGGGCCAGCAGTATAGTGCGGTTTAGGGTTGGATTTGTTCATAAGCTTACAAACGCACCTGGCTATGCTGATGGGGCTACTTCCACTGTCTACATCTTGGTTGATACTCTTGAGCAGTTTGTTGTAATTCAAAGCATAGGCCGATCCAGTCAAAACTGGAGCATGGTATCGCCCTGCGGCCATGTTGGTATTGATGTCACCTGGAATCAGGCAAGTGACTTTGATGCCAAATGGTCTCAACTCTAACCGCATGGCTTCTGAAGTCATTAAAAGTGCGCTCTTGGCCGAACTGTAAACCCCGCGAAATGGCAATCCCATGGTGCCAGCAATTGAGGTAATATTGATGATCATACCCGACCCTTTGGCTCTCATACTTGGCAAAACAGCCTGAACTAAACGCAGAGGTCCTAGGTAATTGATGCTAAAATGATTTTGCACCTCATTCAGGTCGATTTCTTCCAATGGCCCAGTGATGCCCACACCTGCATTGTTAACCAAAAAATCGATTTGGCCTTCGGCTTGGAGCACAATTGCCACAGCGGCGCTAACGGATTTAGAATCGGACACTTCCATAGGAATTAGTGTAAACGGGCAATCGTTAAATTGTTCTGGGTTGCGACTCGTACCATAAACTCGCATACCTTTAGCATGACAGAGCTCTCCAATCGAACGTCCCAGCCCACGCGATGCGCCAGATATAAAAACCACTTTTCCTTTAGAAGCCATAATTCGTCTTTTACCGTGCCAAGATACGATGGTATTTTTAAAATTCCCCCAACTGCAGTTGCTCATGAAACTTCATTTTTTTTAGTTATTTGAATTGAATAACTTGCTGAAAAATTTGATCATGTCATTTCGCCTCATATTTTTGGTTTTTTGCATAAGCCTCTTGAGTTACCAGTGCGGTAACAAAAATCAAGCGCTGGGATTCAAGCTCGACACCAACATTGTAAAAAAAACACTCAGTCTTGGAGACACTCTAGTATGTCAACTCTCACACCCCGAATTGGCCGCCGACTCCATTGTTTTCAAATTGGACGGTAAAGCAGCTGAGGCCTCTATTCCTTTGGTCAGCCAGCACCTTGGGGATCATAGACTCGAAGCAACGGTTTTTGTTGGAGAGCGCTCAGAAGTACTAATGGTCGACTTTACCTTGCTCAATTCAAGTCCACCTAAGATTTTAGAATTCGAAATTGTCAATACCTATCCACATGACATCAATGCCTACACACAAGGTCTGGAATTTATCAACGACTCGCTTTATGAAAGTACTGGTCAATACGGATTCTCCTCACTGCGATTGGTGGATTTAAAAACAGGAAAAGTGCTTAAAAGCCATTCACTGCCAAAAGCCTATTTCGGTGAAGGCTTGACCATCCTCGACGACAAACTGGTGCAATTGACTTGGCAAAGTGGTATCGGCTTAGTCTATGACCGAGGTTCATTTGAACAATTAGAATCTTTCAGTTATCAAAAAAGCAAAGAAGGATGGGGACTTTGTAATGATGGCACACAAATCTTTAAAAGTGATGGAACGGACAAAATTTTCAAACTGAATTCAAAGACCTTTGCCGAAGAAGGTTACATCCAAGCCACAACCAATAAAGGAAAACTCAATGGTATCAATGAGCTAGAATGGGTCAACGGAAAAATCTACGCCAATCGTTATCAATACGAAGGCATTGCCATTATCGACCCGACCAATGGCGCGGTAATTGGCGTGTTGGATTGCAGAACCTTGAAACCTCAAGTAACACAACACCAAAAACTTGACGTATTGAATGGGATAGCCTATCGGCCTTCGTCTGACACCTTTTTTGTGACAGGAAAATATTGGGATAAGATGTTTGAAATCAAACTCAAATGAAAAAGCACTCGAGACAGTATCTGGTCGTTAAGGATGATTTGGACGAACTGGATCACGTAAACAACTTGAGATATATTGAATGGGTACAGTCAATCGCGAAGGAACACTGGCTCCAAGAGGCCAATGCTGACATTCGCGCCCGTTACTTTTGGATTCTGACAGAACATCACATTCAATACAAAAAACCTGCCTGCCTGAACGATAATTTGTGGCTCGAAACTTTCGTCACCAATTCTTCAGGGGCCAGTTCGGAACGTATGGTGGAAATTTTCAATGCGGACACCAAACAATTGTTAGTAGTTTCAAAAACAACCTGGTGTTTGATGGACGGACGAACACAAAAACCTTCTCGCATGACGGATGAAATTGCCAAATTATTTGTTTGATGAAAGATTCAATGCGAAATCGATTAACTCTTAAAAGCCTTCAATGGGGCATGGTACTTTTGTTTTCCGGATTTTGGAGTAGCTGTCGAACAGATTTTGAGTTTACCCCAGATGTGAGCAGTTTGAGATTCTCCAAGGATACGATTTATTTGGATACTATCTTTAGTAATATTGGTTCTAGCACCTATAACCTCAAGGTATACAACCAAAGCAGTGAAAATATTTTGATTTCCTCGCTAAAACTTGGACAAGGAGAAAACTCTTTCTATCGTTTGAGTGTGGACGGGATGAACGGAAACGCGGGGAAAATTTTTGAGAATGTCGAACTACTGGCCAAAGACAGCATGTTCATATTTATTGAAACTACAGTTGACATCCAATCCTTGACCAACGGCAATCAATTTCTATACACCGATCATATTGAGTTTGAATCGCGAGGTATTGAGAAAAAAGTAGATCTGGTGACCTTGGTCAAAGATGCGGTATTTATTTATCCTCAACGATTCCCCAACACGACAGAAGGAGGCTACATCTATGAAACCCTGAGTTTTGATGCCGACGGAGACGGCTCGGTAGATGAAACCAATTTGCAAGGGAGGTTTTTGACTGACGATGAATTGATTTTTACCAATGACAAGCCTTATGTGATTTACGGTTTTGCTGGTGTGAATCAGAACAAAACGCTTGAGGTTCAAGCCGGAGCTCGCATACATTTTCATGCCAATTCAGGCTTGATTGTTACGCCCGGAGGCTCAATACAGGTCAATGGTTCTTTGAGTTCAGATACTGAACTGATGGAACAAGCAGTCATTTTTGAAGGAGACCGGTTGGAACCAGATTTTGATGATGTCCCCGGCCAATGGGAAACGATATGGCTTTTTGAAGGCAGTACAAACAATTACTTCAACCATGCGATCATCAAAAATGGCACAATAGGTCTTCTGAGCGATGGCAATGCCAATGATTCCAACAAACTCCTTCTCGAAAACACTCAATTGTACAACCACAGTAATTTTGGCATCTTGGCAAGAGCCAGTTCAGTTCGGGGAGAAAACTTAGTTATTAATAATGTTGGTCAATCGTCTTTTGCAGGAACCGTTGGTGGCAACTACAGTTTTACACATTCTACCTTTGCCAACTATTGGAATAACAGTTTCAGACAATTTTCAACTATACTTCTCAACAACTTTGTAGTGGACAGTGACAACAACACCATGACGAACCCTCTTGAATCGGCCACATTTACCAATTGTATCATTTACGGGTCAAACAATAATGAATTGCTATTGGACCAAGCCCAAGGTGCAGATTTTAATTTCTATTTCGACCATTGCCTCCTGCGATATGAAAATTCGGCAACCAATTTAGGAGCAAATTACGATTTTCAAAACATCCAATTGTACAACAGCTTGATTCGCAACGCCAATCCGTTATTCGAAAATCCTTCTCATAACAAACTGCGCATTCCTAACAATTCGCCAGCCAATGGAGTTGGAATTGTTTCAGGCCTTTTAACCCAAGATATTTTGGGGGTTTCACGCGGCTTAATACCCGACCTAGGTGCTTATGAAAGTCAGGATTTTTAGGCTATAAATAAAGGTCGTCCATACATCAAGTCATGAACTTTTTGTCCCACTTCGTCAATCACTTTGTCATTTTCTATATTCTGAATGACTCGGTCAATGAGATCGACAATAGTTTCCATATCCGCTTCTTTCATACCTCTAGTCGTCACTGCCGGTGTACCGACGCGGATTCCTGATGTAATAAACGGCGATTGGTCATCGAACGGCACCATGTTTTTATTCACGGTAATGTGGGCACGCACTAGGGCTTGCTCGGCTGCTTTGCCAGTCACATTTTTGTTGCGCAAATCGAGTAGCATCAAGTGGTTGTCCGTTCCGCCTGAAACCAGCCCGTAATTCCTGGCCATGAAGGCCTGAGCCATGGCAGTCGCATTCCTTTTGACTTGAAGCATGTAGTAGAGGAAGCTGTCTTCAATGGCCTCACCAAAGGCAATGGCCTTTCCTGCAATGACATGTTCCAATGGGCCTCCTTGGTTACCTGGAAAAACACCACTATCCATCAAGGATGACATCATTTTAAGACTGCCGTTTTTCAAGGTTTGACCAAATGGATTTTCAAAATCGTTACCCATCAAAATCATTCCCCCTCGAGGGCCTCTGAGCGTTTTATGGGTCGTCGTTGTGACCACATGGCAATGCGGCAAAGGATCGTTCAAAATGCCCTTGGCTATCAATCCTGCTGGATGAGAAATGTCGGCCAGAAGCAGCGCTCCAATCTCATCGGCAACGGCTCTAAATTGTTTGAAATCCATATCGCGCGAATAGGCCGAGGCTCCAGCAATGATCAATTTGGGACGTTCTTCCTTGGCTCTTTGCATGATGACGTCATAGTCAAGCAATCCAGTTTCAGGATTTACACCATAGAAAGACGGGTTGTAAATCTTTCCAGAAAAATTAACTGGCGAACCATGGGTCAAATGCCCACCATGAGACAGGTCAAAGCCCAATATTTTATCGCCAGGATTGAGCAGGGCTGCAAATACAGCGGTATTGGCTTGACTGCCCGAGTGAGGCTGAACGTTGGCATAGGCAGCACCAAAAAGTGTCTTGGCACGATCAATGGCAATTTGTTCTACCTCATCTACGACTTCACACCCACCATAGTAACGCTTGCCCGGATATCCTTCGGCGTATTTATTGGTCAAAACCGAACCTGTAGCTTCCAACACCTGATCACTGGTGAAGTTTTCCGAAGCTATCAATTCAAGTCCATTCAACTGTCGCTGATGCTCTGCTTCAATCAATTCAAAAATTTGCTCGTCCCGCATTTTAAAAATAGTTTTGTTGTCAAAAATATGAAAAGTGACTCGCATCGAATCACAAAAAACATATATTTGAAGGCATTATTAATAAACAATATTCTTCATTATGCCCAATTTCGCTAACAATCCTGACAGAACCTCTTGGTTACATGTTGATAAAACCTCTGACTTCCCAATTCAAAACATACCATTTGGTGTTTTTTTGACTCGGGACGATATCATCACCATTGGTACAAGAATAGGAGATACGGCTATTGATTTGGGGGCGTTACATCAATTGGGATATTTTGACAATATCCCCTTGACCGAGGATATTTTCTTGCAAGACACGTTGAACGATTTTATCGCAGATGGCCGTCAAACATGGCGGGCCGTCCGCAATCGTATTGCCGATATTTTTGACGCCAACAACGATTCTCTGAGAAGCAACGCTGCCCACAAGGAGGTCGTATTGTTTCGATTGGATGAAATCGAAATGCAACTTCCTATTCATATCGGCGATTATACTGATTTTTATGCCAGTAAGGAACACGCAACCAACGTAGGCACCATGTTTAGAGGCGCTGAAAATGCCCTTATGCCCAATTGGCTTCATCTGCCTGTTGGCTATCACGGCAGAAGCTCAACCATCATTCCCTCTGGTATCCCAGTGCACCGTCCTCAAGGACAAACTTTACCAAATGGCTCCGAAAATCCTGTTTTTGGTCCTTCTAAACTGGTGGACTTTGAACTCGAGATGGCTTTTATTACAACCAATGCCAACGACATTGGCGAACCCATACCCATTGAAGACGCGGAGAGTTATATATTCGGATTGGTATTGTTTAATGATTGGAGCGCAAGGGACATTCAAAAGTGGGAATACGTGCCTCTAGGACCATTTTTGAGCAAGAATTTTGCCTCTTCCATATCGCCATGGATCATCACCTTAGATGCACTAGAGCCTTTTAGAACGGCAGGGCCAGAACAAAGCCCTGAACCACTTCCCTATTTGCAATTTTCGGGTAACAGAAGTTTTGACATCAAACTAGAGGCAGCCATTCAACCTAAAGATGCCCAAGAGACGGTGGTCACTCGCTCCAATTTCAAATACCTTTACTGGAACATGGCACAGCAACTGGCCCATCACTCAGTTAACGGTTGCAGAATCAACGCTGGGGATATGATGGGTAGCGGAACCATTTCGGGTCCTGACCCTTCTTCCTATGGATCAATGCTTGAATTGTCTTGGCGTGGTGAAAAACCAGTTGTCCTCACTAACGATCAAAGTCGCAAATTCATTGAAGACTACGACACCGTAATCATGAGAGGTTATTGCGAAAATAAAGGCACTAGAATCGGTTTTGGAGAAGTGCGTTCGCAACTCCTACCCGTCTTTCAAAGTCAAAAAAAGCGTTAATTCTGATATTCGAACAGATTGATGGTCAGAATATCACTGTGTGAGGCGTGAGCAACGACTTCTCCATTTTTGATTACCAACAATTGCGGCGATTCGTGACGGATCTTCAATTGGTCAGCAATTGCATTTGAAATACCGCGATAAGACAACAAATCCAAATAATACCAATCAATGCCTTCAGGCAATTGGAGGTACTCCTTTTCAAAATTAGATTTTACCATACGGCTGATGCCACAACTGGTAGAATGTTTGAAAATGACTTGAGGTTGGTCATAGGATGCCCTTATTAGCTCCTCTAATCCCACATTTGACACCAGGGGAGCCCAAGGAAAACTAGAGACCTCTTCAGTTCTATTACTTGATTTATTCTTAAAAAATAGACCCATATTTAATTGATAAACTGAATAAAAGTCAGTGTGTTACGAAATAAATACGACAAATTGTCGCTCCCTTTTGGCTGGTAAGATATTTGAACAAAAGTAGCCAAACCCTAAATAAGAAAATTGATGAACCTTAATAATTTAACAACAAAATCTCAAGAAGCAATTCAAGAGGCGCAACATATAGCACAAAATTTTGGACACCAACAAATCGAGCAAGGACATCTTCTGAAAGGCATCTTGGCTGTAGACGAGCATGTAGTTCCTTTTTTATTGGGTAAACTCAATGCCAACAAGAAATTGATTGCATCGATTTTAGACAAAGAGATTCAAAGCTACCCCAAAGTAGAAGGTGGCGAGATAATGTGGTCACGATCGGCTGGAGACGCGCTCAATCAAGCTACCCAGTTGGCTAAAAAGATGAAGGACGACTTTGTCGCCATCGATCACTTGATATTAGGTCTATTTAAGAGTAACGGTAGTGTCGCTAAAATGCTCAAAGATCAAGGAATTACAGAAAAGGCTCTTTTGGAAGCCATCGACCAACTCCGCCAGGGAGAGCAAGTCACTTCTCAAAGTCAAGAAACCACTTACGACGCTTTGAACAAGTATGCCAAAAACTTGAACAAAATGGCCTTGGACAACAAGCTTGATCCCGTAATAGGTCGTGATGAAGAGATACGACGCATTCTGCAAATCCTTTCGAGAAGAACCAAAAACAATCCCATATTGGTTGGAGAACCTGGCACAGGAAAGACAGCCATCGCGGAGGGATTGGCGCATCGGATTGTCGATGGTGATGTTCCGGAAAACTTAAAGGACAAAGAAATTTTTGCGCTTGACATGGGTGCCTTAATAGCGGGTGCCAAATACAAAGGTGAATTTGAAGAGCGCTTAAAAGCTGTGATCAAAGAAGTGACCAACAGCAGCGGCGACATTGTTCTGTTTATTGATGAAATCCACACCTTAGTTGGCGCAGGCGGTGGACAAGGTGCTATGGATGCGGCCAACATTCTAAAACCCGCCTTAGCTCGAGGTGAACTCAGAGCTATCGGCGCTACCACCTTGGATGAATATCAAAAATACTTTGAAAAGGATAAGGCCCTAGAACGCAGATTCCAAAAAGTGATGGTGGACGAGCCCGATACTGAGAGCGCCATTTCGATTTTGAGAGGCATCAAAGAAAAATACGAAACGCATCACAAGGTCCGCATCAAAGACGAGGCCATTATTGGTGCGGTAACCCTGTCGGATCGCTACATCACAAACAGGTTTTTGCCAGATAAGGCAATTGATTTGATGGACGAAGCCGCTTCTAAATTGAGAATGGAAATCAATTCCAAGCCCGAAGAACTGGATGTTTTGGACCGTAAAATCATGCAACTCGAAATTGAAATTGAGGCCATCAAGCGAGAAGACGACGAAAGCAAGCTCAAGTCTCTGCGCTCTGAAGTAGCCAATTTGAAAGAAGAACGCGGCGTAATCAACGCCAAATGGAAAAGCGAAAAAGAAGTTGTAGACCACATTCAACAAACCAAATCAGAAATCGAAAACTATAAATTGGAAGCCGAACGAGCCGAACGAGACGGCGACTATGGCAAAGTAGCCGAATTGAGATATGGTAAAATCAAAGACGCTCAAGAGTCCCTTGAAAAACTGCAAACTACCCTGTCAGAACAAGAAGGGACTGCATTAATCAAGGAGGAAGTGACCTACGAAGACATCGCCGAAGTAGTCGCTAAATGGACAGGCATACCCGTTACAAAAATGATCCAAAGTGAACGCGATAAGTTATTGGCCTTAGAAGATGAATTGCACAAAAGAGTCATTGGACAAGATGAGGCCATAGAAGCCGTCAGCGATGCTGTAAGAAGAAGCAGGGCTGGGCTTCAAAATCTGCAGAAACCCATTGGCACCTTCTTGTTTTTGGGGACAACAGGGGTAGGAAAAACAGAACTGGCTAAGGCACTGGCTGCCTATTTGTTTGATGACGAAAACGCCATGACCCGAATTGACATGAGCGAATATCAAGAACGACACGCGGTGAGCCGATTGTTTGGCGCTCCTCCCGGTTATGTGGGTTATGACGAGGGTGGTCAGTTGACCGAAGCAGTGAGACGCAAACCTTATTCGGTCGTTTTATTGGATGAAATTGAAAAGGCCCACCCCGATACTTTTAATATTCTTTTACAGGTATTGGATGAAGGTCGCTTGACCGACAACAAGGGTCGTGTGGCTGATTTCAAAAATAGCATCATCATCATGACGTCGAATCTGGGCAGTGAGTTGATTCAAAAACACTTTGACAACTCCAAGGACATTGAGACTGCCATAGAATTGGCGAGAGTGGATGTGTTAGGGCTGCTCAAGCAAACCGTCAGACCAGAGTTTTTAAATCGCATTGACGATACTGTCATGTTCACCCCATTGCGTCATAAAGACATCCTGGCCATTGTAGACCTACAGCTCAAAATGATCCGCAAAACCGTCGCCAAACAAGGCATCACCTTTGATGTAACTGATGAGGCCAAAAACTATTTGGCCGAAAAGGGTTATCAGCCCGAGTATGGTGCGCGGCCAGTCAAAAGGGTCATCCAAAAAGAGGTCCTTAATTTATTGAGCAAAGACATCTTGTCGGGCAAGGTGAATGAAGACAGCATCTTGTTGCTGGATGCCTTTGAAGATGGGTTGGTCTTCAGACAGCAATAGAGCGAAAGCTTGAAATGTTAAGGGGAATATAAAGGCGTCTTTAGACGTCTTTATTTTTGTAGTTTTGAGGCGTGCAAAAAGCTGTAAACATAAAGAACAATCGCGCCCGCTTTGAGTTTGAACTCTTAGACCACTACACTGCGGGTATTGTGCTCACTGGAACGGAAATCAAATCGATCCGTTTGAGTAAGGCGCGTATTGCCGATAGTTTTTGTGAGTTCAATGAAAGTGGAGAGCTTTTTGTGGTGAACATGTCCATCGACCTCTATGCCCACGGCACACACTACAACCACCAGCCAAAGGCCACTCGGAAACTTTTGCTCAATCGCAAAGAATTGAAGAAGTTGGAAAAGGAAGTCACCTCATCAGGCTTCACCATTGTACCATTGCGCTTGTACCTCAACGAGAAAGGAAGGGCCAAATTGGATATCGCCTTGGCCAAAGGTAAAAAGCTCTACGACAAACGTGAAAACATCAAGGATCGCGACAACAAACGAGACTTGGATCGGATCAAAAAGAATTTCAAATAAACCACCATGCCCCAAATCATCAAAACCTGCTCTTTTTTTTTCTATGTACTCCTCGTCCCGACCTTGTGCTTGGCACAAATCAGTGGAAAAGTAACCGACGAAACGGACGCCCCTATTCTTGGGGTCAATATTTACGTGGAGAACACCTACATTGGCACCACCTCAAATGTGGACGGGGTATTTTATTTGGAAAATAGTCCTAAGGAAGGCGGTATTTTGGTTTTCCAAAGTTTGGGTTATAAATCGTTTAAACGCAAGCTAGAGCCTCGAGAACAAATCAGTGATTTGCTAGTTCGACTCATTCCCGAAGCCATTTCCCTAGACGAGGTCGTACTAAACACCTCCGAAGATCCAGCCTACGGCATCATGAGGAAGGCAATTGCAGCCCGGAAATCTCATTTGGAACAATTAGGCAGCTATCGGGCTGATTTTTACTCCAGAGGGTTGATTGCGTTGGACTCCGTACCTGAAAAAATATTTGGTCAAGAGGTAGGTGATTTGGACGGTGCCATTGACAGCACCCGCAGCGGCATTCTTTATTTGTCGGAGACATTTTCAAAACTGTCTTTTCGTCAACCGGACGATTTGATTGAAAAAATTACCGCCTCCAAGGTTAGCGGTAACAATAACGGCTTCAGCTTCAACATGGCTAGGGACGTTGATTTTAATTTATACCGAAACGACATTTCTATCAATCAACCCATTCTGTCGCCATTGGCCAATGGAGCCTTTGGCACCTATACTTATAAATATGAGGGCGATTTTTATGACGACCGTGGACATCTGATCAATAAGATAAGAGTCACCCCCAAACGAGAGAACGACGCAGCCTTTACTGGACATATCTATATTGTGGAGGACCAATGGGCCATTTACAGTGTCGAGCTGACCATTCGCGGCAGTCAGGTGCAAATTATTCCGCTCAATGAATTGACCATTTCCCAGTCGTTTGCCTTTGACCAAGTGAGAGATCAATGGATTTTGAGGACCCAATTGCTCGATTTTGATTTTGGTTTATTCGGTTTCAAAGGCGGCGGTCGCTTTTCGGCCGTTTACAGCAATCACGTTTTTAATCCTAGTTTTGACTCTTCTGAATTTGGCAATCGCATTTTAAAGGTCGATCGTGATGCCAACAAAAAAGACAGTCTGTTTTGGGCGGCCAATCGACCGATTCCCTTGACAGAGATTGAATCGAAAGATTATGTTCGCAAAGACAGCATCAGAATCCTGAGAGAATCTAAACCCTATTTGGACTCTATCGATAAAAAAAACAACCGTTTAAAATTGGGTGTTTTTTTAAACGGTTACAACCACAATAATTCTTTTGACAAACGCAGTTGGGGGTTTTCTAGCCCCTTGAAAGGGGTTCATTTCAACACTGTTCAAGGCATACACGTCTCTCCAGACTTATACTACACCCGTCAACTGGACGAGTTTCGTCGTTACTGGAATATCAGCACTACGGCCAATTATGGCTTTAGTGATAAACGCTTGAGGCCAAGAGCGAGTTTCTATTACAAATTCAACGACATCAATCGACCCTATTTGAATATGGTTCTGGGCAATGAAGCCGTATCGATCAACAGAGACAACCCCATAAGAGCGTCTTTGAATGACATTTACACGGCCTTTGAAAAGAATTATCTCAAACTATTCGAACGGAGTTTTATTAGGCTAGCCTATGGGCAGGAATGGGTCAACGGATTGAATGGCTCTATTGCTCTGACCTATGAGGACAGAAAGTCCTTGTTCAACACCACCAATCAAGTGGTGTTCCCACAGCCAAGGATTAGCTATACCAGCAACAACCCGATGCAACCCGCTAACAACGATGCAGCACTATTCCAAAGGCATGGCCTCTTTATAGTAGGCATGAATTTTAGAGTCATTTTTGGTCAAGACTATTTGGAATATCCTGACAGTAAATACTTTGATAACTCTGGAGACTATCCTACCCTGTTCATCTCGGCCAAAAAAGGATTTGGCGCAAGCGTCGGTGATTACAATTTTGGCGAAGCTCAGGTCAAAATCAGGCAAAATTTGAATTTAGGCCGATTGGGTAATTTGAACTACAACGGCTTTGCGGGAAGCTTTTTCAACTCAGACCAAATAGCCTTTGTCGATTACCACCACTTTAACGGCAACCAAACCATTGTGCGCAATCAGGAAGGGGCTAATGAGTCTTACAATTTGTTGGACTATTATCTACTGAGCACCAATAAGAGCTATGCCGGTTTCCACCTTGAACACGATTTCAACGGCTTTATCATGAACCGAGTGCCTTTGATTTCCAAACTGAATTGGAATGTGGTTGGAGGCTTACATTATTTGAAAACTGAAGATCAAAAACCTTATTTAGAATGGAACATAGGTTTGGAAAATATTGGCTTTAAAAAACTGAAATTTTTGCGTGTGGACTACGTTCAAAGCCATCATAACGGCCAACAAAACAACGGCATTCTGTTGGGTATAGATTTCTAAGACGCCGTGGATGCCTTATCCGACAGCAAGGGCACAAATCGAAACTCCCCAAAGGTTTTTTTGTCAAAACTCTTCACGCCAGTGCGGATCAACAAGGTCATAATTTGTTGATCTACGCCCACAGGAATGACCAAACGTCCACCGATGGTCAATTGCGCCAACAAGGCCTTAGGCACTTCTGGAGCGCCTGCTGTGACGATAATACCATCGAAAGGTGCAGCTTCGACATACCCTTTGTAGCCATCACCGAAGATTAGTTTCTTGGCATGAAAGCCCAATTTGGGCAAAAATAAAGATGTTTTTTTGAACAAGGTTTGCTGGCGTTCAATGGAATAGACCTCCATACCCATTTGACAAAGCACTGCAGTTTGGTAGCCACTGCCCGTGCCTATTTCCAGTACCTTGTCACCAGCGCCGCAATCCAACATGGCCGTTTGAAAAGCCACTGTGTAGGGCTGAGAAATGGTTTGGTCGGCCTCAATAGGAAAAGCCTTGTCCTCGTATGCGTGATCCAAAAAACCAGAATCTAAAAACAAATGGCGAGGCACGGCACCAATAGCAGCCAAGGTAGCTGGGTCTTGAATCCCCTTTTGACGAAGTTGCTCAACCAAGCGGTGGCGCATGCCTTCGTGTTTCGGACTGTCTATCATGGTGCTGTGGATTTGGTCGCTAAATTAAGAATTTCCAAGCACTTACTCCAATCATTTATAGAAAGGAAATCTCCTATCTATAGTTTATGCTGCATGAATTTAGCCGATTTGATTTAGTGTGTTTTCATTTCGGTTTTTATGTGCTAATTTTGACCCTTAAACTGCGCATTTAGTCAATAATTGAGATTTCAGAGCGACCGTTAAAAATAGATCGAATTCCTCTCGCATGGATATAGAAAAAGTTCACCCAAAAGAACAACCCAACAACCCCTTGCATGGGGTAAAATTGGCAACTGTAGTTGAGTCATTGGTGGAACATTATGGCTGGGAAGGCTTGACCTTGAAAATTAACATCAATTGTTTTAAAAATAACCCTTCAATACAATCCAGTCTTAAGTTTCTGAGAAAAACTCCCTGGGCAAGAGATAAGGTTGAACGACTGTATCTCAATTTGATCTCTAAAGCAATACGTTTTTAGAGAAAAAACTCATGTGATTTTGGCATGGCTATATCGGGTTAACTGTGTTCATGTTCTATGATTTGAACTGGCTCAATTTGATTAGCTTTGCCAAAATCAATCGATGAACTACATCTCAGTTGAGAACATCTCCAAATCGTATGGCGAGCTCACCCTTTTTGAAAATTTGTCCTTTGGCATAAACAAGGGTCAAAAAATAGCACTTATCGCCAAAAATGGTGCAGGAAAAACCTCAATTCTCAACATCATTGCTGGTCTAGATACCCCAAAACAAGGTCAAGTCTCTAGCCGTAAAGATTTGTTTATGGTCTATCTGTCTCAAGACGATCATTTCGAGGATCATTTGACCGTGGAGGAAACCGTATTCAAATCGGACAACCCTATTGTTAAGGTTATCGAAGACTATAATTACGCATTAAACAATCCGGATGACGAAAAAGCCTATCAAATGGCTTTCGAAAAAATGGAACAATACAATGCTTGGGATTTTGAAACCCAATACAGTCAAATATTGTCCAAATTAAAACTGGTCGATCTCAACCAAAAGGTGGGACAGTTGTCGGGAGGCCAAAGAAAGAGACTTGCCTTGGCTGTCACTTTAATCAATAAACCCGATTTGCTCATTTTGGATGAACCCACCAATCATTTGGATTTGGATATGATTGAATGGTTGGAACAATATTTTAAAAAAGAAAATATCACGCTTTTTATGGTTACCCACGACCGCTACTTTTTGGAGCGCGTGTGTAATGAAATAATAGAACTAGATCAAGGTCAACTCTACAATTACAGAGGAAACTATTCCTACTTTTTGCAAAAAAAAGAAGAACGTCTTCAACAAGAACAGGTCAGCTTAGGAAAGGCCAAACTGTTGTTCAAAAAAGAATTGGAATGGATGAGACGTCAACCCAAGGCGAGAACTACCAAATCGAAATCTAGAATTGACGACTTTTTCAAGATCAAAGAAGAATCTCAAAAGCGCAGAAACGACCACAAAGTGGAGCTAGAAATTGTCATGGAACGCATGGGATCTAAAATTCTAGAAATTCACAAAGCGTCCAAAAAATTTGAGAATTTAATCATTTTAGATCGCTTCGAATACTTCTTTAAAAAGGGGGAACGCATTGGAATTATTGGTAAAAATGGAACTGGCAAATCCACCTTTCTCAACATGATTACCCAAAAAACTGAAGTGGACAGCGGCAAGATTATCGTAGGCGACACCATTAAGTTTGGCTACTTTACTCAAAGTGGCATCCAGGTCAAAGAAGGACAAAAAGTGATTGATGTCATAAAAGAATTCGGCGAATATATTCCGCTGACCAAAGGTCGAAGTATTTCGGCGGGGCAGTTGCTAGAAAAGTTTTTATTTTCTCGCAATAGACAATATGATTTTGTAGAAAAATTGAGTGGCGGAGAACAAAAAAGACTCTTTTTGTGTACGGTGCTTATTCAAAATCCTAATTTTTTAATTCTCGATGAACCCACCAACGACCTAGATATCGCCACCCTCAATGTACTAGAGGATTTTCTTCTCGACTATCCAGGCTGCCTATTGGTAGTTTCACACGATCGGTATTTTATGGATAAAATCGTCGACCATTTGTTTGTCTTTAGGGGAAATGGTGAAATTGAAGATTTTCCCGGGAATTACTCAGATTTCAGAACCTACGAGGACTCCAAACCACCGGAAAAAAGTCCAGAAAAAATCAAACCCATTTCAGAAAAGACAGTGACTATTGTCAAAATGTCTTATCAGGAAAAAAAGGAATTCGAGTCCATCGAATTGGAAATGGCAGATCTTGGAAACAAAAAATCAAAAATTGAGGCGCTGTTTGTCAATCAAGAAGTTCCAGAAGAAGACATCAGCTCTCTGTCGGTAGAATTGCAGCAAATCAACCACCAAATCGAGCAGCTCGAAGAACGCTGGCTTGAATTGTCTTTGAAAATGGAGTAGTAGAATTTTAAATTCTGGTAAAGGCCTCAGATGTTCAATTAATATCATTTTCTTATTGTTTAATTTGTTAATTTAGTGTTGCCCGACGGCACCTACGGAGGTAACGCAGGTGGATTTGTTATTTGGAATGACGACTGCTGCTTTTACGTCGCTGGTGACACAGCGCTGACCTATGATATGAAACTCATTCCTCAGTTGTGTCCACAATTAACCCTTGCTATTTTGCCCATTGGAGACAATTTTACCATGGGAATGGAAGAAGCCGTTATGGCTGCTGAATTTGTTGAATGTAAGCACATCATCGGTTGTCATTACAACACCTTCCCTCCCATCTCTATTGATACAGCGGCAGCGGTGAGTCATTTCTCAAAAGCAAACAAAACGCTAGTTTTGCCTCGTATTGGCGAAACCTTGACTTTTTAAGTCTTGTCAATCCTGGTCGTCGGACAGAGACTGAAGGAACTTTCCGTCCCATTGATTACAATTATCATGGAAAACGTGTAATTTTGACCAAAAGACAAAAAATGTTAAAAGCGGGTGTAATTGGCGCAGGGCACTTAGGGAAAATCCATTTGAAACTCCTTCAAGCTTCTGAAAAATACGAGTTGATAGGATTTTTTGAAAACGACCCCACTACCGCTGCAACCGTTGAGAAAGAATTTGGATACAGAAGATTCAGTAGTTATGCTGAACTACTCGATGAAATTGATGTCATTGACATTGTTACCCCTACTATGAATCATTTTGATTGTGCCAAAATGGCCATAGAAAAAGGAAAGCACGTTTTTATTGAAAAGCCAATTACCAACACTGTTGAAGAAGCACAAGAATTGATTGCTCTAGCCGATAATAACCACGTGAAAGGTCAAGTGGGTCATGTAGAGAGATTCAACCCTGCATTCACTGCCGTTCAAGGTTTTCTTTCTAATCCCATGTTTATTGAAACGCATCGTCTGGCCGAATTCAATCCGCGTGGGACGGACGTTCCTGTCGTCTTGGATTTGATGATTCACGACATTGACATCATATTAAAGGTCGTAGGCTCCAAGGTTGTTGACATCAGCTCTAGCGGAGTTTCTGTCATCAGCGCCTCTCCAGATATTGCCAATGCCAGATTAGAATTTGAAAACGGCTGTGTAGCCAACTTAACGGCCAGTCGGATTTCTCTTAAGAACATGAGGAAGAGTCGCTTTTTTCAAAAGGATGCCTACATCTCTGTTGACTTTCTAGAAAAGAGCAGTGAGGTAGTTCAAATGGAAAACTTGACGGGTGAAGCCGGGGATTACGACATGATCTTGGAAAACGCAGAGGGAGTTAAAAAACGCATCTTATTCGAGCGTCCAGAGATTTCTCCGAACAACGCTATCTTGGACGAATTGAACAGTTTTGCAGAGGCCATTTCAAATGGAACTACCCCCATTGTGAGTCTGAGCGATGGTACAGAGGCCCTTCGAATCGCTCGGGAAATCATCAAATGTTTTAAAACGGAATTATGAAAAAAGTAGCAGTAATTGGTGCAGGAACAATGGGCAATGGCATTGCTCACACCTTCGCACAAAACGACTTTACGGTTCGTCTTATTGATCTCAGTGCAGACACACTGAAACGCGGATTAGAAACCATAGAAAGAAATCTCGGAAGACAATTAGACAAAGGTCAAATTGATGCTGACAAAAAATCCCAAACTCTAGCCAACATCAGTACCTTCACCAGCCTAAAAGAAGGCGTGGAAGGAGTTGACTTGGTTGTTGAAGCAGCCACTGAAAATCAAGGGTTGAAGTTAAAAATATTCGAGGATCTAGATCAATTTTGTGATAGCAAAACCATTCTGGCCAGTAATACCTCATCCATACCGATTACCCAACTTGCTGGAGTGACTCAAAGACCTGACAAGGTCATTGGCATGCATTTTATGAACCCCGTACCTGTAATGGTATTGGTTGAAATCATAAGAGGTTATAACACCAGCGATGAGGTGGCTAGTACGATCGAAAGTGTGGCTAAACAATTAGGAAAAACTCCTGTTGTTGTAAACGATTATCCTGGCTTCATCGCCAATCGCATTTTGATGCCAATGATCAATGAAGCCATTGAGAGTTTGTATCATGGCGTTGCCGATGTAATGGCCATTGATACCGTGATGAAATTGGGTATGGCGCATCCCATGGGTCCGCTCCAACTGGCAGACTTCATAGGTCTCGACGTTTGTTTGTCCATTTTGAATGTAATGCACGACGGATTCAAAAATCCAAAGTACGCTGCTTGTCCTTTGCTCGTCAATATGGTACGTGCCGGTAAATTAGGGGTGAAATCAGGGGAAGGGTTTTACGATTACAGCACTACTAGAAAGGCGGAAGTTGTCGCCTCACAGTTCTCAAAATAGTCACAAAGGCATGGCTATAATATTGCCTTTTCGCGCTTATAGACCAGCACCTCACACCTCTGCCGAAGTAGCTTCGCAGAGCTATGACAGTTATGACCCCGACATCAGAGATTCTTTGATCAACGGAAACAACGCATCTTTTTTGAAAATCATTGGAGGTGCCTATAAGAATTATCCAAAATCACCACAAAAGCGCTACAAAGCTGTCCGAAAGGCCTACGAAAAAGCTATAAAAAATCGGATTTTAATTCAAGACCCGACTGATTCCATTTATATCTACAAAATTCAAACAACTGCTGGAAAAACCTATTTGGGAGCGATTGCCTGTCTGCCGGTAGCCAGTTACAATAGCAATATCATCCGAAAACACGAAGATACGCTTACTGCCAGAGAGTCTGTTTTCGAAACCTATCTCAATACGGTTAACTTCAACGCTGAACCTGTTTTGATCAGTTTTCCTGACAACGAGTTAGTAGAACAATTATTGAATCAATTTAGTCAATCCGAATCGATTGACCAATTCGAATGTTCCAACGGTCACCGCCATTCAATTTGGGTAGTCACACAAACTGAGGAAATAAACACTCTAAAATCTGTCTTCAAAAATATCCCCCATTTATATATAGCCGATGGTCATCATAGAGCAGCCTCTTCCAGCAGACTAGCTAACATGAGGAAAGATCAAGAAAGTCAGCAGTTTTTGACTTTTTTAATTCCAGAGTCACAACTTCAAATTTTAGAATTCAATCGATTTATTACAGATTTGAATGGTCACTCAGATGAAGAATTCCTAAGCCTCCTCAATCAATCATTCGAAGTCAAAGGGCTAGGTCAACAATTCAAACTACCCACCAAAGCGCAACAGTTTACTCTATATTTGAAAGGACAGTGTTACGAACTGAATGTGGTCGATCATTACTTTAGTGGAATTCATAATCCTTTGGAAAAGCTGGATGTCTATATTTTGAATACCCTAGTTTTTGAACCCATTTTGGGTATTACCGATCTTAAATTAGATGTTCGGGCGCAATTTGCCCCTGGAAATCAATCCGTTCAAGAGCTTCAAAGCAAGGTAGATCAAGGGGTCTTTAAAGCGGTGTTTGGACTCTATCCAATAGCAGCAGCAGAAATTCGCAAAGTAGCCGATCAAAACCTGACCTTACCGCCCAAAAGTACTTATATTCTACCCAAATTGCTCAGTGGTTTAACCATATACGACATGTCATGAGTATAGCCAAAAACATCTTTAATCTTAGGGGAAAACTTCCTTTTGGAGTAGAACTCATAGCCGTATCTAAAACCAAACCCATTGAGGTTCTCAATGAGGCCTATCATGCTGGACAGAGACATTTTGGGGAGAACAAAGTTCAAGAAATGGTTCAAAAGCACGATGCGATGCCCAAGGACATCCACTGGCACATGATCGGGCATTTACAGAGAAACAAGGTGAAATATATGGCATCGTTTGTGCACTTGATCCATGGGGTTGACAATTTCTCCCTGTTGGAAGAGATAAACAAGCAAGGGCAAAAACACAACAGGGTTATTGATTGTTTGCTACAAATCAAGATTGCTCAAGAAGACACTAAATTTGGATTGGAGCCTGAAGAAGCATTGGCAATTCTGCAGTCCGATGACTATAAAGAATTCGAAAATGTAAAGATCACTGGTTTAATGGGAATGGCCTCGTTTACTACTGATAACACTCAGATTAAAAAGGAATTTGAACTGCTGAAATCAACCTTTGACCGTTTCAAAATTTTGGATCCTACAATTGAAATTCTATCTATGGGCATGAGTGGAGATTTCGAATTGGCTATAAATTGTGGAAGTAATATGATCCGAGTGGGGAGTTTAATATTTGGTGAACGGAACTAAACATAAGATCATATATTCAATAATTGACATAGAGACCACTGGAGGCAAATACAACGAAGAAGGCGTTACAGAAATTGCTATCTACAAGTTTGACGGCCTTGAGGTCGTTGATCAGTTCATTAGCCTAGTCAATCCCGAAAAACCGATTCAACCTTTCGTCGTAAATTTAACAGGGATCAATTCAAACATGCTCAGAAGTGCGCCAAAATTTTATGAAGTCGCCAAGCGCATCATCGAAATAACCACCGACACTATTGTGGTTGCTCACAATGCAAGTTTTGACTATCGCATTTTACAAATGGAATTTGATCGGCTGGGTTATGCTTTTGAGAGAAAAACATTGTGCACGGTAGAACTGGCTAAAAAACTTATCCCAGATCAAAATTCATATAGCTTAGGAAAATTATCAAGAAGTTTGGGTATCGCAGTAAGCGACCGCCATCGGGCTTCAGGGGATGCGCTTGCAACGGTCAAATTGTTCAAAATGCTGTTGACCAAAGACAAGACCAAATCGATCATCACGGCAGCAGTTAAGCTGAGTCCAAGACATCAGATGGAGCCTAAGCTATTGGACTTGTTAGCTCCACTTCCATCCGAAACTGGCGTTTACTACATCCACAATGCCGAAGGAGACATCATTTATATCGGGAAGAGTAAAAACATCAAAAAAAGGGTCAATCAGCACTTTATAGGTACTGACGTCAAAAGTAAAAAAATACAACTCCAAGCGGCGGCGGTCAGTTTTGAAACCACAGGTAGTGAACTCATTGCGCTACTTAAAGAAAGTGAGGAAATCAAAACAAATAAGCCTCAGCTGAATCGCGCTTTGCGACGTTCGATATTTACTCATGGGTTGTTCAGTTTTGTCGACGAATTGGGATACCTCAATTTACAAACCAAAAGTTTAAAAAATAAAGATCTTCCAATCACAACTTTTGCCAATATTTTCCAAGCCAGAAAATACTTGATGGATGTTACAGAAAAATACCAGCTCTGTCAAAAACTCACCGGTCTGTACCCTTCCAATTCTAGTTGTTTTCGTTATGCCATCAAACAATGTTTTGGTGCATGCCTAGGCGAAGAATCGGCAGAGAGTTACAACGGACGTGTTCAATCGGTGATAGACAAGTCGAGTTTGGACAGCAAAAACATGTTGATTATCGACAAAGGAAGAGCCATTGACGAACGCAGCGTGATTTGGATCGAAAATGGGAGTTTCAGAGGAATGGGCTTCTTTGACTTAAATTTTCAAATTAACAACTCGGAGGTTTTGCAGAGTCTTATCACCCCCATGAATTCCAACAAAGATGCCGTCAGAATCATCCAAAGCTTCATGAGAAAGAATAAACACCTGAAAATTATCAATTTGGACAATCGGTCTTAGGTTCCTTTTTCTTTTATTACCTTTGATTCATGGACAAATCATCGCCCTTAAAACCTTGGCAAATTAAGCTTCATAGTATAATATATGAGGCCGACACTCCTGCAGGAAAACGATTTGATGTCATTCTTTTGTTTTTAATTATGGCCAGCGTTTTGGTCGTAATGCTAGAAAGCGTAGCGCGTATTGATATAATATACGGTGACATGCTTCATGTCGCAGAGTGGATCATAACCATTTTGTTTTCTCTTGAATACATCGCGCGGATCATATGTATAAGACAGTCTTGGAAGTACATTTTTAGTTTTTACGGTATAATTGATTTCTTATCAACCATACCCATGTACCTCACGACCATTTTCACTGGATCGCAAACACTGATTACCTTTAGGGCGCTCAGATTGTTAAGGGTTTTTAGAATTTTAAAACTTGGGCGGTTCATTGGAGAATCTAATAATTTTAGCACAGCCTTAAAAGCCAGTAAAGCGAAAATTGCCGTTTTCATTTCATTTGTCCTCATTCTTTGCGTGATATTAGGAACACTCATGTACCTCATTGAAGGCGGCGCGGAGAGTGGTTTTACAAGCATTCCTTCATCGGTGTATTGGGCCATTGTCACCCTAACCACTGTAGGATATGGCGACATCGCTCCAGTCACAGCCCTAGGGCAGAGCATTGCGGCACTCATCATGATTTTGGGTTATGGTATTATTGCCATTCCAACTGGTATTGTGAGCTCGGAAATGACAAAGACAAGACAAAATCCAGTAAACATCAACACCCAATCGTGTTCGAACTGTGCGTCTACTTCTCATTCTGACGATGCCGAGTATTGCAATAAATGCGGCGCCGCACTTCATCATGAATAAAGAATTAATCGTTGTCGTTGGCCCTACGGCTATAGGGAAAACCCAATTAGCCATTGACTTGGCTCAGCACTTCGATACCAGCATTATTTCGGCAGACTCCAGGCAATTTTACAAAGAAATGACTATTGGCACAGCCGTACCCTCCAAAAAAGAACTGGCTACTGTTCCACACTTTTGCGTCCAGCACAAAAGCATTCTGGACCAATACACGGTTAGAGATTTTGAAAATGAGGCGTTATTGCTGATCGATCAGATATTTCAAAAAAGCAATAAGGCAATTCTCGTTGGCGGATCAGGGCTATATGCGAAAGCAGTTGTCCAAGGCTTAGATGACATTCCAGGTATCAAACCTTCAATTCGAGAAGAACTCAATAAAAAATTGGAAATCAATGGTTTATCGTCTTTGGTGAATCAACTTCGAGAAACTGACCCTGCGATCATCACATCTATTGACCTACAAAACCCACGTAGGGTCATCCGCGCTTTAGAGGTGGTCATGAGTACGGGACAATCGCTGTTAACATTTCAAAAAAACCAAAAAGAAAAAAGACCTTTTTTGGTTAAGACTATTGGACTCACAACTGATAGAAACAACTTGTACGAGAGAATTGATCGTCGCGTAGATTTGATGATAGCAAACGGATTGGTCGAAGAGGTCGAAGGACTCTTTGAACATCAACATCTCAATGCACTTCAAACGGTCGGTTATCGGGAAATATTCGATTTTATCAAAGGTGCAGAAAACCTTGAAAATGCGATATTAAAGATTAAGCAAAACAGCAGGCGATTTGCCAAACGACAACTCACGTTTTTCAATAATCAAATGCAGGTTGAGTGGCATGATTGCAGTACACCTGTGGAAAAGATAATCGAGACTTTATAGCCTAACTCTGTTGCGAAACAACCAATCGGAATCCTTCGCCGTGAATGTTCAATATTTCAACCTTTGGATCAGGCTTGAGATACTTTCTGATTTTAGCGATGTAAACGTCCATACTCCTTGAGGTGAAATAATTGTCGTCTCTCCATATCTTCGTTAACGCCAATTCACGAGGCATTACGTCATTCTCGTATATGGCCAAAAGGCGCAGCAGCTCATTTTCTTTAGGTGATAATTTAATCGGGTCTTGGTCTTTATAAACTAAAAAACGAAGTTTTGAGTTGAGTTTAAAATCTCCAATACTGAATTCGAATTTCTTACTATCGGCGAGGGAATCTGTGCTTTTGCGTTGCATGATTGCCTTGATTTTCATCAGGAGTACGTCGCTATCAAAGGGCTTGTTCAAATAATCATCAGCGCCAACTTTATACCCTTTGAGAACGTCTTCCTTCATGGTCTTTGCCGTTAAAAAAATAATCGGAATTTCAGTTGATTTCTCTCTGATCTCTTTGGCTAAGGTAAACCCATCTTTATAAGGCATCATCACATCAAGAATACAAAGATCGACATCGTTTCGTTTGAATTTTTCAAAACCTTCAAGACCATTTTTGGCCAAAATGACTTCAAATCCATTGAGACTGAGAAAATCTTTGAGCACGGAGCCAAAGTTAAAATCGTCTTCTGCCAGTAATATCCTTTTTGTCGTGTCCTCCATAATTTTATGATATAATGGGTAGTTTGATTGTAAACGTACTGCCCTTACCTTTTTCGCTATCAACATCTATGCCACCTTGGTGATCCAAAACTATACTTTTAACATAAGCAAGACCAAGACCTTGTCCTTTTACGTTGTGAACATCACCAGTGTGAACTCTAAAAAACTTTTCAAATATTTGTTTTTGATCGGCTTTGGTCATCCCCTGTCCCTTGTCACTGATGCTCAGTACAATAAAATTCCCAACCAATTCAGTTCGAATAGCAATTTCTGGTGCACCGTCAGAATATTTGATAGCGTTGTCCAAAATATTGACAATGACGTTGGTCATGTGCATGTCACTGGCCAAAATTGCAGACTTAGGCGCATTGAGGTGGGTATTGATAATCCCATTTCGTTCAGCCAAAATCAACTCAATATGGGCTATAGCGTCGTGGATCAAATCATGAAGTTTGACGCGTTCTTTGGTCAAATTCAAATCATTCTTTTCTAACTGAGAAATTCGCAAGACGTTTTCGACCTGAGCGTGCATGCGCTTATTCTCGTCTTTGATCATCTTCAAATAGCGTTCAACCTGCTCTTGATTCCCAATCACTTTTGGATTTTTGATAGCATCTAAAGCCAATCCAATGGTAGCAATTGGAGTTTTAAGTTCATGTGTCATGTTGTTAATGAAATCGGATTTGATCTGGGAAATTTTGCGTTGTTTGATCAATTGATTTATGGTACTTCCGAAAGCCAAAATAATGATCAAGGTGAATATAATCGACAAAACAGTAATTCCTAGAATGGTAGAAAAAACAAATTTTACTCTGTCTGGAAAACTCACATAAAGGGTGAAGTCGCTTAAGCCCTCATTGTCCAAAAACATCGGTGAACCATAAACTAACTGCTGATTGAACTCAAAATTATCGGATTGTATGGATGTGGCTTGGTCGCTTTCAAAAACGGCAAATTCAAAAGCAATATCAATATCATCATTGTTCAGAGCATTTCCCAAAAGAGTCTTGATATCGTCCTCTTTGACCCTCCGATGAATGGGATTAATTTTTGCCAAATCTCTGTAACTGGTTTCGAACATTACCTTCTCGCTTCTCGAGGCTTGTTCAATTTGAAGCAAAACACTTTCAGGAGTGACTTTGCTTTTTTCTGCATCAGTCAAACTTTCGAAGCGTTTCATCTCACGTTCATTTCTCAATTGGGTGACATAGATGCTGTCAAAAGAATAGTCAAGAAAAGAGGGGATTCTGAAGTTCTCCTCCATGACACCATTGCGATAGATTCGTGTTATTTTTGAATCACTCTCGTCCTGAAAAATATACATGTTCCGAAGCGTAGTAGTATCCATGACAATACCACTGTTTTTCAAGATCTGAATACTCCTGTAAAAATTCCTGTATTCGCGGTCTTCAAGCGTTTTGGCAGTGAAAGCCAATGCTTTTTTAACTTTAAACGAAAATCGTTCCTGCTCACTTTGATAGGAATCAATGATAAAATAGGCCTGAATGGATATGATCCCAACAAGAGAAAAACTCATTAGGACTAATGTCAATATGAAAAAACGCTTTTTCATGTGGCAAAATTATTCATTTCCAATGGGCAAAGGTAACAATTAACCAATCCTTAACGGATTTAAGCAAATTAATCCCCGGAAGAGATGTCACTAAATATTTGGTGCAAAAATAAGACCTGATCCTTAGTATCCTCGAGATTTAGGTTATTTACAACAAAATCGGCCAATGGCAGTGTCTTTGATTCATCCCATTGGTTTTTTACCACGGCATAAAACCGCTCTTCTGTCATATTCTCGCGTGTCAAACATCGGCGCAATCTAACGTCTAAAGGAGCGGTGACCAAAATTATTTTGTGGCATTGTTGGTTTATGCCGTGTTCAAATAAAATTGCAGATTCTTTGATCACGTAGGCAACGTCTTGCTCCAGAATCCAATCCCTGAATGAATTGGCGACAGCCTTGTGAACCAATTGATTCAATTGATCCAAAAGGGTCTTGTTAGAAAACACTTGGTCGGCAATCAACGATCGATTCAATTGGCCTTCTGCATAAGCCTCTTCACCAAAAAGAACTTTAATGTCCCCAATGAGTTGAGCATCCTTGTTCATCAAGGACTTACCCACTTCATCTGATATAAAAATTGGCACTCCTAAAGCTGCAAACATGGATGCTACAGTTGTTTTTCCACTGCCAATTCCACCCGTTAATCCTATGATTTTTGTACTCATCATTCAACGATAAATTCGACTCGGCTTGTTCCCACTTTAACATTTCTTACGAAACTTGGCCATTTTGTGATTTCAGGCTGAAGGTATCCTTGTTCTAAGCTCAAACTATCGAATAAACAACGCACCATGAAGTCTTCGCTATTAACCGAAGGAAATCGCTCCAAACTGGTATAAAAACGAACTTCTGTCGACTTTGGAAAGTGTCTAATTCGGGTATTTAAAACATTGTATTGAATTACAATTGGAACCTCAATAGTCCCCTCTGAAAATTTTTCAACCTTTAGCCTAAGCTCCGCATCATTCAAATCAAGCTTGGCTAAAGCATTATTTGGTTCTTGTAAAGCAATCTTCCTGCTGAGGTCAGCCTTGATGTCTGGCAATTCAAATCGAACTGTTTTTATAGATTTAATATCACCTAAGACGTCATTAGGTCCAACGATAAGGACAGAATCTGGAGCAAGTATTGGTGGATCAAAACTGTCGTATCCCACGGCAAAACTCAAGCTTGCATTGAGTTCAATAGGCACTTTTTTTGTGGCCAATTTGTCAAAGTACAAATAATAGGGCTCGCTTGTGGACACGTCCCAACTGACGTCTTTGTCGAGTTGCATCCTAATGAGGTTGGCGTGCTTGTTTGGAATCCAAGCATAAAACGAATCAGATTTTGTCAAGCTTTTTACCGAAAGGCTCATTTTCGGGGGAAAAATAGCATAGCGCAACCAATTAAAACCATACGTAGTCACTGTCAATTCTAGTTCAAGCTTTTCGCCATTGATGAGCACTTGATCGTTAGGTAAGTCTAAAATTTCCAGAGTTACTTGAATGCTATTGGTGTAGTATGTAGACAGTTTATTCAGCGAGGCTACAACAAAAACTAGGGCAAGGCATAAGATAAACACCCGGAATCGGCCTTCTCTGGCCTGAACTAAGATATTTTCCAACCATTGCTTCATACGGGAAGTTTAAAAAATTGATTAGGAAATAACTCTTCAGCACTTTTGTTTGAAACCTTTAGTCTGATTGAATTTTTCAAAAAGCCAAGACCATAACCAATAAATTGAAGATTAGCTGCCAAAACCGCCATCCCCCCTATGACCAGGCTTTGAGTTCTTATTACAGCATTTACAAGAAGAGCCAATTCGTATAAACCATAGATGGCGGCAAGCTGCCAAACTCCTATTGCTAGCAGCAAAAAAGAAAGAGGAATACCTATCAAAAACAAAGTCGGAAGCCAATAGGTCAATCGCTTAGATTCGGGATGCCAAGAGTTTAAAATGGGTCTAACCCTGCCAAAGTGATTGACTTGTTGGTAGAATTTAGCCCATGATATGCGTCTTTTGTGAAAAACAATTGCCTTAGGGAAAAGAGCCGATCGAAATCCAATTTTCTTTAATCTCAATACCAAATCAGGATCTTCTCCAGGGTGAATTTGTCCAAATCCTCCGCTCGACTCAAACGCCTTTCTGGACAACCCCATGTTAAAACTGCGGGGTTGAAAATTCCGCTTAGACGACCCGCCACCTCGAATGCCTCCTGTAGTCAGAGTAGAGGTCATAGCAAAGTTAATCGCCTTTTGCAAGTTGGTGAAGCTGCTATGCGCCGCATCGGGACCACCAAAGCAGTCGACATGATTCTTGGCAAGGGCAAAAGTGACCTCATTCAAATAATTTTCAGGCAAAATAACATCAGAATCCAAAATCAGGAAATAATCTCCTTTGGCCTGACTCATGCCATAATTTCTTGAATCTCCTGGACCAGTGTTCAGCTTAGACCAATACTGAATGTCCAACAATTGATCGAAAGACTGAACCACCTCTTTAGAGCTGACTGTTGATCCGTCCTCCACGATTACGACCTCAAAAGAATGATCTCCCGACAATTTCGTCATGCTTTCTAATAGTTCCTGCACCTCCGAAGGACGGTTAAAGACAGGAATCACAAAAGAAAAATGAGGAGCGCTCATGACGTTTATTTGACAGGTCTAAAATACGGAAAAAAACAAAGGCCACCCGCAGGCAGCCTTTGCTATGATTTTGCAGAATTTACTTATTGCTTCATAACTCTCATGGTTTCGGTACCCTGATCAGTTGTTACTTTAGCAAAATAGATTCCAGTCGGATAATTGGACATGTCGATACTTACGCGATTGGCGTTAGTTGTCAGTCCAGACATTTGTTGTCCAAGCAAGTTGAATACCACAATTTCTTTAATGGTCATCTGTGCTTGAATGGTCAACGAATTAGTAACTGGATTAGGATAAACTCTTAATGACTGGCTCAACTCAATTTCTTGAACAGACAATGCAGAAGTCAATTCCATATAACCTACATGGAAATCATAATCCTCAGAATCATTAGTTGTTCCATCACTCGCCATAAAAGCGAACTGCGCTGTTCCTGACATTCCAGAAAGATCGTACACAAACTCCGTACCGTTGGTAGCAGGTTGGTTCGATGCGCTCCAAGTCTCCAAAACTGTCCAAGTGCTTCCTGCATCGGTCGACATGAGAAGATTGACCTCATCATCACTTCCCATATTATCAGCAGCTTGGGTATTCCAGTTAGTTACCGCGACATTGACAATCAAACTCAAGTCTCCCACGGACAGGTCGTACATAGGAGAAATCAACCAATCCCTTACGTCATTAAAATAAAGGTTAATACCGTTAGAAGCGACACTGGCAGTTCCATCGCTATAGGTTGTTCCAGATCTCCAAGCTGCAGAGCCTAAGTTGCTTGGACCATCAACAATTTCTCCACTGTTTGCCTCATACCAGCATGCTGTTGGTGGGTTGTTTTCAAAAGTGGTAACGTCAGGATAAGCAGTCACGGTTGAACAAAGTGTAGTGAAACTTACTGGACCTGACCAGGTACTATAATCACCTCCTCCACAGTCCAAGCGAACATAAACGTCGTATGCTGTATTGTCATAACAACCCGTAATGGTCAACGGATTGTTTGTAGTTGATGTGCCAACCCCTGTTGGAGTCTCTCCTGCTAATACCAATTCATATTCCCATATATCGAGTGAAGCTGTAACCACCACAGAACCTAGGGCAACTTCATCAGCTGGATTCGCGTTAGCTCCAAACACTTCAAATCCGTATTGTACGACTAGACCAGCAGGTAATTCGGCAGCCGTAGCTGATACTGAA